>OKVW01000032.1_pt1 | contig 129084 bp, 82 predicted proteins | sample 1606991 | NCBI WGS metagenome assembly OKVW01 (sample SAMN03281021, study PRJEB24777) | human gut metagenome | isolation source: fecal sample PR177 from 1 month old male Malay infant, vaginal delivered... | reverse complement strand
CAGGCGTAGCGGGCTACATCAAAGAAGGGTTCGGATTTCCTGGTGCGGATAGCCGAAGTGTATTACTTGATTATTTATGCAATGATGTACTAGTCTTAGGTGATTCCAATAAGAATCCCAACAAGCCAGACGGGTAGTTTCACGTCTATTATAATATTTTGGTGACAGTCCGGTAATTTAATCAGGACTGAATTTCTTGCGGAATGCAGCAGGAGTCAGCTGGTATTTACGTTTAAAGGACCGGATAAAATAGGAATGATTTTCAAACCCAACCAATTCAGAAATATATAGTATGGGATGATTCGTAGTCAGCAGCAATTCAGATGCAATATTCAGCCGGTAATTGTTCAGATAAGTGATAAATGAAGTGTCCGTATTATTTTTAAAAAACTTCATAAAGTGTGAGGTACTGTAATTTAAGAGCCTGGAAACCTCCTCCAGAGTAATGCTCCGGAAGTAATTTGATTCTATATAAGAAATAACTATTTTTAACTTTTTCATTTCGGGAGTTGAGGTTATAGAGGAATCATTCTTAACCAGTAAGTTGTGGGTAATTAATAAAAACAAAAACTGAAAAAGCTGTGATTTTACGTACAGCTCATATCCCAGAGGGCGTTTGAAATGACACTGAATAAGCCCCTTTAAACAGGACCCTATTTCATCAGATGCCGGGGATTCACTGCTTATTTTCACTGGCAGCAGAGACTTTCCTTTTATCAGCGGCAAAATAAAGTTCATAGAACAAATATCCGGCACATCGGATATGAGCATGTTCAGGTCAAAAAGCACGGTATGGTAAGAAAAAGACAGGGAATCCTTTTGCTCGATGGAATGTAAAAGTCCGGGCGGAATCACCAGAACATCGCCATTATGAAGAAGCTGGGGCATAAAATTAATATTTACAATCCCCGTTCCGGCTTTTACAAAGATAATTTCCATTTCTGAGTGCCAGTGGGTAGGATAATAAATGAGCGTGCTGGGAATTACCGTTGAATAGACAGCACATGGAAATAAAGGCGTTCCGTGGTTTTTTGTTTCTTTGTAATTTTGATAGTCATTTGATATGTTCATGAAAAATTTTTCACCTTCATAATAGTATTGTGTTACTAATGCCATAAATCTTGCAAGAATTTGCAGTATCTCATTGTTATAATTAATACTAATACAGGAAGAAATGAAATGCAAGGTTTTGTTTATGGGAAACAATATGTACATATTTGTAATAGGAAATGATGCAGTTCATAAACTTTGCCGGAGAAGTTTTAAGGAACAGCGGGAACAAAAGGTATCATTATGAATGGAGAAAGAAGGATGGATATGAAGAAATTAAATGCATTAACCGTACTTGGTATGACAACTGTGTTAACGATGGGACTTCTGGGAGGATGTGGTTCTGACAGCGGGAAAGATACTCCACAGACAGCGGAAACATCACTGGAGACGAAAAGCTCAGATAAGGGGGACTCCGACAAGGCAGCAGAAGGGAAGACAACAGAGGCAGGAGAAAAAGACACAGGAAAACAAGACACAGAGGGAGGCAAGGTATACTATCTGAATTTTAAGCCGGAAGTAGCTGATATATGGGAAGAAATTATGAGTACCTATACAGATGAGACAGGCGTTCAGGCAACCGTTATGACTGCAGCAGCCGGGACTTATGAGCAGACTTTAAAATCCGAGATTGCAAAAACCGATGCTCCGACTTTGTTTCAGGTCAGCCCGGTGGGTCTGGATACCTGGAAAGACTACTGCATGGATCTGAAGGATACGGAATTATACCAGCATTTAAGTAATAAGAACCAGGCATTAGCATCAGAAGATACCATTTATGCAGTGCCTTATGCAGTAGAAGGCTATGGAATCATTTATAATAATAAGATTTTGAGTGACTATTGTGCTATGGATGGAGCAAAGATTAAGAGTGCAGAAGAGATTAATTCTTTTGCAAAGCTGAAAGAAGTAGCAGAGGATATTCAGGCTAAGAAAGATGATCTGGGTATTCAGGGAGCGTTTGCGGCTACAGGAATGTCTCCGGGTGATGACTGGAGATGGCATACACATCTGATGAATATGCCCATCTATTATGAATACAAAGATAAAGGGATCACGGATGCAGAGACATTGGACGGTACCTATTTAGAGAATTATAAACAGATCTTTGATTTGTATTTAAATAACTCAACCGTAGAGCCTGAGATGCTCAGCAGTATTGGAACAGGTGATTCCATGTCCGAATTTGCTTTAGGCGAAGTTGCATTTGTACAGAATGGAGACTGGGCGTGGAATGATATAAAGGACAATGAAGTGGCAGAAGAAGATGTGAAGTTCTTACCAATTTATATTGGTGTAGAAGGGGAAGAAAATCAGGGATTATGTGTTGGAACAGAAGCATTCTGGTGTGTGAACAGTGAAGCATCAGAGGCAGATCAGAAAGCAACTCTGGACTTTGTAAACTGGCTGATTACCAGTGATACGGGTAAGGATTATATGATCAATAAATTAAACTTCACTTCTCCATTTGATACTTTCCAGGCGGATGAGGCACCAGGCAATCCGTTATCCAGGCAGATTTTGGAATATGCAGCATCAGATAAAGAATCTGTGAGCTGGGCATTTTCTACTATGCCGGGAGATGCATATAAGAAAAATCTGGGGGCGGCTTTGCTGGAATACACCCAGGGAACCGGTGACTGGGACGGCGTAAAGAAAGCTCTCATTGATGAATGGGCAAAGGAGAAGTCTAATCCCACAGCAGAGTAAAGCAGATTAATCATAGCGTAAAAAGGAGGTGAATACACAAGCCTCCTTTTTAGAATAGGAGAAGAAATCATGCAAAAAGCGATAAAACGATATTTTCCATTATTTGCACTGCCTACACTGATAGCGTTTTGTATAGGCTTTATTATACCTTTTGTAATGGGAATTTACCTGGCATTCTGCGAGTTTTCAACAGTTACAAATGCAAAGTTTACAGGGCTTCGAAATTTTGTGATGGTTTTTCAGGATGAAACATTTCTACATGCCCTGGGATTTACCGTTCTTTTTACCATTGTATCTATGTTAACCATAAATGTATTGGCATTTACCGTTGCAAATATGCTGACGAAAGGTTTTAAGGGCACAAACTTATTTCGAACTATTTTCTTTATGCCGAATTTAATTGGTGGTATTGTTTTAGGATACATTTGGCAGTTGATCTTAAACGGTATTCTGTCATCTTTTGGATGGACGCTTACTTTTGATGCGTCTTATGGATTTTGGGGACTGGTTGTTTTAATGAACTGGCAGCAAATTGGCTACATGATGATTATTTATATAGCCGGAATCCAGAATATACCGAAAGAATTAATAGAGGCCGCTAAAATAGACGGGGCAACGAAATGGCAGATCTTGAAAAAGGTAACCATTCCTATGGTGATGCCGTCCATAACAATCTGTACCTTTCTGACGCTGACCAATTCTTTTAAACTTTTTGACCAGAATCTGGCATTAACTGCAGGAGCGCCGTCGAATAAATCGGAAATGCTGGCACTGAATATATACAATACCTTTTATGGAAAACCCGGATTTGAAGGAGTTGGACAGGCAAAAGCAGTCCTTTTTTTCCTGATGGTGGCTGTTATTGCAGTCATTCAGCTTAGAATGACCAGAAGCAGGGAGGTGCAGCAATAATGAATGCCTGTAAGATAAAATATGGAAAATTAATGACTTTTTGTTTTTCTGTACTTTCAATTTTGTTTATAAGTCCGATTTTTATCGTGATCATAAATTCTTTTAAAAAGAAGTCTTATATCAATAAAGAGCCATTTAAGATGGTAATGAGTAAGAACTTTGTAGGGCTGGATAATTATATCAATGGGATAAAGAAGACAGAATTTTTCCAGGCTTTTGGATATTCTGCATTTATAACCATATGTTCGGTAATTGTGATCGTTCTTTGTACTTCCATGTGTGCATGGTATATTACCCGGGTGAAAACAAAGGTGACAGAAACCATATATTATTTATGCGTGTTTTCCATGATTGTTCCCTTTCAAATGGTGATGTTTACCCTGTCTAAGATTTCGGATACCTTAAGGTTAGGCAATCCGGTTGGAATTATCATTATATATTTAGGATTTGGTGCTGGCTTATCGGTTTTTATGTTCTGCGGCTTTGTGAAATCCATTCCTCTGGAAATAGAAGAGGCAGCGATGATTGACGGGTGTAATCCAATACAGACTTATTTTAAAATTGTATTTCCGGTGCTGAAACCGACCTGTATTTCGGTTGCAATCCTTCAGGCAATGTGGATCTGGAACGACTACCTGCTTCCATATTTAGTACTGGATTTAAAAAAATATAAGACAATCCCCATTGCGGTACAATATCTCAAAGGCGGTTATGGTTCAGTGGATATGGGAGCAATGATGGCGCTCCTGGTACTTTCCATTATTCCAATTGTAATCTTCTATATGGCATGCCAGAAATATATTATAGAAGGAGTTGTAGCTGGGGCAGTGAAAGGATGATTGTCGGTGCTGAGGAGATGAAAATGACAGAAAATTATGACAGATTATTAAATTATATGGAAAAGATGGCGGTGTTTAATACGCATTCCCATCACTATCCCCAAGATCAGCAGGCTGGAATGGATTTAATGAAAATGCTCCGTTCCACCTATCTGAAGGATGATATTCGGGATGGAAAAACCAACAGAGAAGTGATGAAAGATTTTAATGAGCGTATGAAATATAATTCCTATTTCCTGTGGCTGGAAAAAGCGCTTCAGGATCTATATGGAATTAAAAAACCGTTGGATATTGAAAATATAGAAAAAACAGACCAGGCGATTCAAACAGCATATAAGAATCCGGGGTATCATATAGAAGTTCTGGAAAAAAAATGCTGCTATCGTTATATGTTAGTTGATGCATATTGGAATCCGGGTGAAACGGAACCGGTATCGGATATATTTCTTCCGGTTTACCGGATCAATATGTACTTATATGGCTACAGCCGGTTCACAGCAGACCATAATGGAAATAATCCATACCAGTTCAATCATTGGGAAGCGGTGGCTGATCTGGATGAATACATCGGGCTTATGCATGAAGAGTTCAGGAAGCAGATCGGCAGAGGGTGTGTGGCGTTAAAATGCGCAGCGGCATATGACAGAGGATTGAATTTTAAGAAAACAAAGAAAGAAGACGCAGAAAAGGCATTTTATTCCGGAATGATAGCAGGTGTGATCACTAAAGAAGAGATTGAAGATTTTCAGAATTACATATTTTATGATATCTGTGCGTTTGCAGCAAAGCATCAGATCCCGCTGCAATGCCATACCGGCCTGGGGCTGCTGCGAAAGACAAGTGCGATCTATTTACAGGATGCAATTTCAGATAATCCGGACACGAAATTTGTTCTATTCCATGGGAATTATCCCTGGATGGATGATCTCTGTGGTCTGGTCTGCACTTACCGAAACGTATACGTGGATTTTTGCTGGCTGCCGATTATTTCCACAGTTGAGGCAGGAAAGTTTTTAGAAAAAATTCTGTCTGTGGGAGACTTATCGAAGATATACTGGGGATGCGATACCTGGATCTCTGAGGACAGTTATGGTGCACTATTGGCAATGAGGCATGTGCTTTGCAGTGTTCTGGATGAGCAGATAGAGCAGGGGATATTGCAGTATCAGGATGCGGAAAATATCTGTCAGAAAATCATGTATCAGAATGCAATGCAATTATATATTGATTAGAGCGTTTGTAAATTTATTTTCGCCAGCTGCCGGAAAGTAATTTCAAACACTATCTAAAGTGTGGGAGGATGAAAGATTATGAACATCAAGGAAATAGCGCAAACTGCAGGAGTATCACAGGCGACAGTCTCAAGAGTCCTCAATGGAAAAGAAAATGTAAATAAGGACACCAGAGAAAAGGTTCTTGCAGTTGTTAAGGAGTTAGGATATGACAAAAAAATATTTGAGAAAAGCAATTCCATATCTAATAATAAGATCATAACAGTTGTACTTCATGATATTCATAAGCCTTTTTATCATGATCTTCTGTACTATTTTCAAAAATATGCCCAGCATCTCTCTTATGAAGTACTGTTTTACAGTACATTTGGAGGAGAAAGCAGCAGCATAGCGGACCGAATTGAGATGATGACCAGAATTTCTGCAGGGATCATATTATTTTCATCCTATGTCAATGAATTTGAATTAATTCGTAAACTGCAGGAAAATGAGTATCCGGTAGTTGTAATTGATAATTCTTTTCCCGGCATTGAATTTAATACACTGATGGTGAATAACAGAGGCGGGGCTGAGCAGGCAGTGGAATATCTTTTGCAGCAAGGGCATCGCAGAATTGCCTGCCTGGCTGGTTCTCCGAACTTAATGGTTTGGGCAGACAGATTAAACGGTTATATTGAAACGATGAGAAGAAATAATATTTTTATACATAAGGATTATATACAATATGCGGTAAATGATATTGACGGAGTTGAAGAAGCCGTACATGCATTTCTGGATTTGGATGATCAGGTACGACCAACGGCGATCTGCTGTTTTGATGATGCCGCTGCATATGCAGCAATTGGTTATATTGAAGATGCAGGGCTGAAAGTTCCGGAGGATATCTCTGTCATTGGATTTGACTGTCAGCGTTTTAAGCCTAATTTCTATCAGGGACCGGAGCTGACCAGCATCAGACAGCCTTTTGAATTATTAGCGAAAGACAGTCTGGAACTGATTGCGGGTAAACTGTCAGGCAGGTGTGCGGATGTGCAGGTGCATGAACTTTATGATACAGAATTGTATGTTGGAGGGACTACTGCGGAAATAGTAAAGTAAGACACCCGGAAACAGAGGTAAATTTTAATAGAATTACATTGAACGCTATAAGCAAAGAAGGAAGGCAAATATGGGAAATAGATTAAAGCTGGGAGAAATTATGCCTGAGGGTTGGCTCAAAGAATCATTATTGAAAAATATGGAGGGGTGTATCGGACATTTAGATGAATTGCTTCCCAAGCTTCTGGTGGATCAGGAGATATATGGGAGAGACCGGCTGGGAAAGAATTCGAAACTCTATGATTTGGGACGAAAGGACGGAGATTATCATGAAGTTGAGGGCGTAGACGCCCAATATCTCTGGTGGAACAGCGAGTCTCAGTCCAATTGGAAGGATGGGTATTGCAGATCAGCATGCTTGCTTGACAATGGGGATTGGCGGGAGAAAGCAGCCGGATTTGTACAATGCATTTTAGATACCCAGGACGAGGATGGTTATCTTGGAATATACAAAGAGGAGCTGCGTTTTCAATTTGATACAGAAAATGGGGAACTCTGGGCACAGTCTACTTTGCTTCGGATGTTACTTGGGTACTATGAGGCTGTGCAGGATGAACGCATATTAAAGGGTGCTGTACGGGCGGTAAACAGGATTATGGAGGGGTATCCCATTTACAGCTCCAACCCCTTTCAGGTTCAGGACAGTTTTGCCGGGCATTGCCACGGGTTAACGATTGTGGATGCATTCTATCAGATCTATCGTATCACAGGAGAAAAAAGGTATGTGGAATATGCCGTTTGGCTATATAAAAATTATTCATTACATCATGTTTCCGAGGAAGATCTGAAAATGTGTAACATAGAGAATCCTGATTATTTCTTCAAAGGGCATGGGGTCCACACCTATGAGCATATAAGGGCACTTATCATTACCGCTTATGAAGAAAAGGAATATATGCCTCTGCTCATGATGCTGCTGTCTAAGCTTCCCTTTTATCTGGCACCCTCAGGCGGTCCAATCGGAGATGAATGGATCTTTGGCAGAACAGCAGATGCTTCAGCGACAGGATATGAATTTTGTTCGGTGCAGGAACTTATGGACAGCTATTTACTGCTAATGGAGTTGTCGGGGAATTTATCCTGGGGAGATAAGGTGGAGTGGCTGTATTACAATGCGGCACAGGGAATGGTACACCCTGTGGAAAGCAGCATCATGTATTGCAAAACGGATAATTGCTATGAGGCTGATGAACACCGCTATCCGGATGATGGAATTAAGAATCCCAGATATAAGTATTCACCCACCCATCAGGATGCTGCGGTTTGCTGTGTTCCCAATTCGGGAAGAATTGTACCTTACTTTATTCAGTCTATGTTTTTAAAGTCAGAACAGGGTTTTCAGGCTGTGTTATACGGAGCCTGCGTTATGAAGAGTACCTGGCAGAAAGCGGATGTAATGATCAAGGAGTCTACAGATTATCCATTCTCATCTAAGGTCCGTTTGAAGGTAACTGTCTCACAGCCGGCTGAATTCTCCTTATCGTTCCGATTCCCCGAATGGGCAGATGAGGTCATCCTGAATCACCATATCTATGATAAAGAAAGCGTTCGGGATGGTGAAATTAAAATTCACAGAGTCTGGGAGGGGACAACGGAATTTGAATTGAGCTTTGTATGCAGCGTGCGCTTTAAAAAAGACTTTCATGGTGAAACCTATATAAGCAGAGGCCCTGTCATTTATGCCCTTCCCATACCAGCAAAGGAGAAAACTTTAAAAGAATTGAATGGGGGATCGTTTTACGAAAAAGCATATGTTCCGGAAAGCAGAATTTATGAAAATGCTTATTTAATGGAACGGGATTTTGCAAACTTCCAGTATTGTGAAAAATCAGAAGGAAAAGACTGGGAGCGTTGTATTTTAAAGGGGGTGTGTTATACAGATGGGGTGGAGCATAGGAAAGAATTTGTTCCCATGGGGCATACGATACTGAGAAAAACGACATTTTCTGTTAAAACGAATTAATTTAAAGAGAGAAGTGATACTGCCACTTTTTTGTGAGTGGAAGTAGTACTTCTCTTAATTTTGATTACTACACATTAAATTTAACTAACACCCTCAAAATTGTATGATCGATTGCAGTTTGTCTGGAATGCCCCAATTAGAAATCCATAGTTACAACGACTTTTCCCTGTGCATGAGAAGTCAAAATATATAGGATTGCTTCCCGAGTATCGTTAATAGAATAAATTCTGTCAATGTAGGGTGTTAACCTGCCGGCTTCTGCTAATTTTTTCGCATGTGATAAATAACCTTTTTGAAAATTTGCAATACCTGCGTAGTAGGTGATTTTTTTGGATGTGAATGAAGTAATCATTGCCATAACACCTTGTTTTGCATTACCAATACCTACGAAAATACCATCATTTGTTAAAATTTTCTTATATACCTTCATAGAGTTACAACCATTAATTCCAATAATAGCATTATATTTAACATTTGTTTTTGTGAAATCATCTCGCTTATAATCAATAACATTATCGCATCCCATTTGCTTTGCCAGTTCTACGTTTCTGGTACTGCATACACCGGTTACGATTGCTCCTAGATTTTTAGCTAGTTGAACGGCATATAAACCAACACCGCCAGAAGCACCATAGATCATAATTTGCTGACCAGTCTTTATTTTTGCCTTACGAATTGCACCTAAGGCTGTTTCAAAGGATATAGAAATTGCAGAAGATTGTTCAAAGGACAGATTTTCTGGTTTTTGGAATACCCGTTCTTGATCAAGTAGTGCATATTCTGCAAAGCCTCCTTTTGGAAAAAAACCAGCACTTTTTCCAAATACACGATCCCCCTTTTTTATATGCTTAATATCTTTCCCGATTTCTACAACGACACCAGATATTTCAGCTCCAATCGGAGCACCTTTAAAACCCATTACCGCATTGATCATTTTAGTTGACATTGATACGTTATCACTTAAAGATTTGAAACGTTCGTAATCACCTATATTTAAGGCACCTGCTTTAACAGAAATCAATACTTGATGATCCTTGGGAATCGGTTTTTGAATGTCTTTAATCTGCAGAGCATCCAGCCCGCCACTTTCTGTATATACCATAGCTTTCATATTTTTCCTTCTTTCTGACTTTTAACATTCAACAATACAACACTATGTTGTATAATGATTATATAATTTATAGGAAAGGGTATCAATGAACAGATTTCAACAATCTGTTGCATGATGTGAAGAAAGGTTAAACTATGAAAAAACAGCCCCAAATTACAGATCGTACACGTCAGAAATTTATAGATGCATTCTGTCTATTATATGCACAAATGCCCATTGAAAAGATATCTATTCAAAAACTTACGAACGAAGCAGGATATAATCGAAGTACCTTTTATCATTATTTCGCAGATATTTATGTGGTACTGGAATTTGTGGAAAATGATCTGCTATCTTATTTCTCTAAATCTTTAGAAAGTCAGGAAACAAAGACACCTCAACAAATTTTACAATTATTCGAAGAAAAAGAGATATACGTAAAAGCACTCCTTGGCAGATATGGGAATTTAAGGTTTTTAGAAAGGATAAAAAAAGAAATGCATATCAGTGAAAAATATTTTGAAAATTCATCAGACAAAACACTTATACCATATTTGATGGAGTTTCATATATCAACGTCATTATCATTATTTCATTTGTGGCTGAACAGAGAAAAAGATTTATCTTCTGAAAAACTTTTCTCATTGATTCATAACCTCTATACGAGTGGAATTGAAATGTTTATGGACCTTTGACTTATAAGATAACTAATGATAATATAAACCTAACTTTTATAAGACGGAAAGGGGAGTATCATGATTAGGATTGCATTGGTGGACGATGATGTCCGGCATCTGGAGTTAATGAAATCATATTTAAAAAAATATGGTATGCAGGAAAACATGAATTTCTCGATCACAGAATATCGCAACGGACTGAACTTTGTAGAAGAATACGATGGAAATCTGGATGTTGTTTTTTTAGATATTGAAATGCCCCATCTGGATGGTCTGGAGGCAGCCAGGAAAATTCGGGAAAAGGACCAGACCCTGGGGATTGTCTTTGTAACCAATATGGCGCAGTATGCCATAAAGGGCTATGAAGTGAATGCCATTGATTTTATTGTAAAACCGGTGGAATATTATGTCTTTACGGATAAATTAAAAAAAGCACTTCGGTTTTCTAAATTGAATACGGAAAAGGAACTTGTGATTGATACAGAGGAGATTGTGGTGAAGCTGCGCGTTTCACAGATCACCTATATTGAAAAAGATAAAAATTACCTGGTTTACCATACAAAAGGAGATGCTTACCGTGTAAGAGGAACCATGATCTCTACGGAAGAAAAACTGAAGACGGAAGCATTCTCGAAATGCATCAGCGGCTGTCTGGTTAACCTGAAATTTGTAACAAAGGTATCAAAAGATATGGTATGGGTCGATCAGATACAGCTCCCCTTAAGCAGACAGCGGAAAAAGGAATTCAAAGAGGACCTGATGAAATACATAGGAGGAATGTAAGGATGGAAGATATGCAGTTTATCTCATGTGTGCGCTTTTCTTTACAATTGATGATTGCAGAAGCCTTTTTTATATTAGGGTGGAACCGGAAATATCATTTTTTACTGCGGCTGCTCACATCCTTTGCAGTATATTTTGTGTCCGTAAGTCTGTTGTTTCGGCTGTTTGTAAGCATTCCGGGCGGCAATCCGATCATCTATACGTTATATTATATGAGTATGTTCTTTTTGACTTTGGCTGGGATGAAATACTGTTTTCAGGTTAAGGCAAAGGAGATCCTGTTTGCCGGAATCTGCGCCTATGCCACGCAGCATATTGCTTTTGCGGTTTCCATGATGATTCAGGAGATAACCGGAATTGTATTAAGCCCGGTTCCGGATTTCCTGTTCTTTCGGTTTCTGCCATATTTGCTGATATCACTATTCGTATATTTCGTGCTGGTAAGAAGGTATGAAGGAAAAAGTGAACTGAAAGACCGGGATAGCCGCATGCTGGTTCTGGCATTTGTAATCCTGCTTACTGCGATTTTTATCAGTGTACTGGTAGACAACAAGATGTTTCAGGGGGAAGCCGGAATCTTAAGAAATGTTTTCTGCAAACTATATGCGGTTCTCTGCTGTGCCATGGCGATATTTGCTGCATATAATCTGACCAGACAGAACTGGATTCTTCATGAGAATGAAATAATGGAAACGATGCTGCACAATTTAAAAGAACAGCAGAAATTGTCCAGAGAAAACATCAATATTATTAATATCAAATGCCATGACCTGAAGTACCGGATTTCCCAGATTTCTAAAATCGATGACGCGGGAGAGCAGAAGGAGTATATTGAAACGATAAAAGAAGCAGTGGCAATTTATGATAATATTTACCAGACAGGCAATGATATCCTGGATCTCGTACTCACAGAGAAAAGCCTTCTGTGTGATGAATACAGAATAAAGATGAGCTGTATGATAGAAGGTACCATTATGAATTTTATAAATACCACCGATTTATATGCGCTGTTTGGGAATCTGCTGGACAATGCGATTGAAAGCGTTATGAAGGAAGTAGATGAGGAGAAAAGAATTATCAGTATCCTGGTGGCGAAGAAACCACAGGGATGCCATATTCATGTGGACAACTACTGCGGTGAACAGCTCACTTTTGAAGATGGACTGCCGGTGACATCCAAAAAGGATAAAGCTTATCATGGATTTGGTGTGAAAAGTATCAAATATATTGTGGACAAGTATAAAGGCGATGTCCTGATGCAGGCTGCTGAGCAGCGGTTTCAGGTAGATATTTTGTTTTATATGTAAAGAGCAAAGAGGCAGCGGGTATCTTGTATCCGCTGCCTCTTTGCTTTGACCGAAATGGGAGGGCTGAGCGGATCATTAAGCTGCTTAGGCTATCTGCCGGTATCTTTGCTGCCATATCAGAGGAGAATGTCCTCAAAGTTTCTAAAATTCTATATTTTGATGCTTATTAATATCATAATGTTCTCCATCCACTATTTGCTGTCCATTTTTTTTGCCATTCTGTTTCATTTATTATCGCATCAAACACAGGCTCAAGAAATATTTGTATTTTATTCATGACCACCGATAACTCAAGCGTATCATCTTTGACGTTTTTCAAGAAATATTTCCAACGTTTTAGTATGTCCTCATCCTCCGCAAGTGCCACGATGCGTTTGAAGCTATCTCTATCATAAGTAGTACCACGCCGCTGCAAGGTTTCAAAAATTGCCGCCTGCAACCTCGTTCCCTCAAAATCAAAGGTTCTGGAAAGATAGTAGATGTCGTAAAAATCTTTCATCCGGCCAGTCAACTCAAAACGCTGCAAGATAGCATCGAATTTCTCGGCTATGGTACTTTCCAAAGAATACGTTTTTATAATAGGTGCTTCAAAGTCTGGAAGCTGCGTATTAATTGTTCGTTCCACGGCGTGTGGTACAATAACATCCCCAACACCAATATCTACATTGAACGGGACACGGATATTTTTTATCTGAGCAATAATCTGTGTGCTGATACCATGATACTTTCTCTGAGGGGAAATATTTTCATAGGCTTTTGAAGTCATGGAGATATAATCATTCCCAGTAGGTGTATCTATGATCCTATTGATAAGAGCTTTGACATCCTCAATAGAATTTGATGTGCTTCTCAGAAGAAAGTCCACATCAATGGTAGCCCGACTTTCAAAGTTTGTCAGCGTATAAATGAACAATCCACCTTTTAGAATAAGGTAATCAATCTCATCTGATTTTGAGAGCCTACGCAGAAATTCTTCCTGCACAAAAAGCTGTAGGCATTGCTGATAGCTAATACCAGAAGCCTTTGCCTTATTCTTAAGTTTCGCTAAAACAGAAGCTGCTATATCAGCCATCACAACCACACTCCAATCAAATCCTTTACTTTTTTCTGCACCCTCAACACTTTTGCATACTGCATGAGGTTAGGGATATTCTTTTTGGGGTCAACAACATAATTTTGAATTGCCTTGTTGAAAATCTCTTTATCCATCTTGTTCATGTTCCGCAGGACATCGCAGATTGTACGGTCACGGTCATAAATGCGGACATCAATGAAATCAATTTTGCCTTTTATTTCGCCTAGAGTAAGCAGCTCAGGCTCGACTCTATATGCCTTTATGAATGGATAATCAATCTGGGTACGCTGTCTGGAAGTGTTTTTATCAATAGTCATATTCCATTCAGCCGGATTTCTATCGCTGTATCTGTAATAAAACAAGGCTGTATCCATACATAGGACAGCATCTGGGAACAGTCGGTTGATAATGACAACTTCGCTTTTGCCATAGTCCTCAATCCAATGGTAGTACCCACGTTTTATTTTTTCAATTAGGTTTGCATCAAGCATTCGCTGAATATCTCTGTAATATAGCTTTTCTGCTGAAAGCTGTGCTGTTGTCATAACATAATCGTAATCTGCAAAAATACAGCTAAGTATTTCTATATCCTTTTGTTCAAGCATTTTTTTACCCCTACATTAAATCACACACAAGTTTTTGAATAATGGTGTGTTTTAATACATTATATCCAATTTACATAAAAAAGTCAATGAAGCAAATTAAACACCCTTAATTCATTGAGTGGTGCGGTTTAATACAGAAAATAACCCGCTTGTCCCTGTATGCTGTTAAAATGGGAGCGATGGGATTCTATACTACGGCGCTGCTTTGCCCCAACAGAGAGAAAACCTCCTTAAACCGTTTCGATTATTTCCCCACCAAAAAATGACCAATTTTACCCTGTGGAATACCAAATGAACCAGAAATTATTTTTTGTATTATTTTGTGGTATTTTGAATTTACAACATAAGAAGTACAAAAAAAGATAATGGAGGGAAAAGGTATGGGAAATGTTGAAGTTGCATGGGAGGACGTGATCAGCGTCATCCAGTTAGTCAGGACACATCTGATCGTAATAGCAGCTGCGTTGGTATGTATGATAGCAGTTATGATTCTTGCAGGCAGATGGAAAAAGCCTGTGAAAGGATTTATCAGGTTTCAGTCATTTATGGCATTCATCGTGGTTTTAGCTCTGGTGGTAAATACCATGTTATCAGGCGCTTTGTATAACACCTTAAATGTAGTGTTGTCTGATAAAGGTGAACTGAGTCAGGAAAATATGGATCATTCCAGACAGGTTATTGAAGAAATAACCGAAGAAGGCATCGTCCTGACTAAAAATGAGGATTCTTTTTTGCCGCTGGAGCCGCAAAAAATCAATGTATTTGGCTGGTCTTCTACAAATCCTATTTATGGAGGCACCGGTTCGGGAACAGTGGATACCACTACAGCAGTGGGGATTCTGGAAGGGCTTGCGAATGCGGGATTCGAGACAAACAGTGAACTGTCTGATCTCTATGTGAATTATCGTGCAGACCGCCCGGTGATCAGCATTAATGAAGGGCAGGAATGGACGCTTCCGGAGATACCGGTTTCTGAATATCTGGATAAAACCTTAGAGAATGCAAAAGCATTTTCAGACACGGCGGTTCTGGTATTCTCCCGTACCGGCGGCGAGGGCACGGATCTTCCCCAGGATATGGGAAGCATTATGGACGGATCTACCATGGATATAGGAACCAAATATCTGAAAGGCAGTTATGTCAATAACTCAGTGGAATATGCTGATTATGAATCGGGCCAGTCTTATCTGGAGCTAAGCCGCACCGAAGCAGACCTTGTTGATATGGTATGCAGCGAGTTTGAAAATGTAATTGTTGTATATAATGGTGCTAATCCACTGGAGCTTGGATGGACCAATGATTATGAACAGATCAAAAGTGTTCTGCTGTGCGCCGGCGCAGGAGCAACGGGATTCAATGCACTGGGAAATGTTATCGCAGGCAACGTGAATCCGTCAGGTAAAACAGTGGATACCTGGGTGAAAGATTTAAAGCAGGCACCATATATCAATAATATTGGACATTTCGCATATACCAATACGGAAAATGTGGAAGAGGCAGCAAAAGCAGCATGGGAAAAAGCAGACGGCATTGTATCTTTTGTAAATTATGTAGAAGGTATTTATACCGGTTATCGCTTTTATGAAACAGCAGCAGAAGAAAAGCTGATTAATTATGATGAACAGGTGATGTATCCTTTTGGATATGGTTTAAGCTATACGGCTTTTGAGCAGATCATGGGAGAACTGCAGATCACCGAAGACAGCATCAGCGTGGATGTAACGGTTACCAACACGGGAAATAGAGCCGGAAAAGAAGTGGCTGAATTATATTATACCCCGCCGTATGTGAATGGAGGAATTGAAAAATCCAGTGTCAATCTGGCGGCTTTTGATAAAACGGATTTGTTGGAGCCGGGGCAGTCCCAGACACTGACAATCAGTTTTCCAATCGAGGATATGGCTTCTTATGACACTTATGGAGCCGGGGCATATGTTCTGGAGGCCGGTGATTATGAGATCAGCCTTCGTTTAGACAGTCACAATGTAATTGATCAAAAGGTGTATAAGGCAGATCGCAGGATTGTATACGATAAGGATAATCCTCATTCTGATGATGCGGTGGCGGCAGAAAACAGGCTTGATTTTGCAGAGGGGGATGTGACTTATTTATCCCGGGCAGATGGATTTGCCAATTACGAAGAAGCAGTAAAAGCGCCGGAAAATTTTGAACTCCAGGGAGAAGTTCAGGGAAATGGAACTTATAACCCGGAGGAGTATAACAATCCGGAAGATGTGATGCCAATCACCGGAGCTGATCATGATATGGAATTGTTTGAATTAAGAGGTGCCGGGTATGATGATTCCCGTTGGGAGAAGCTTCTTGACCAGGTGACCGTGGATGAGATGGTGGAACTGATTGCATATGGAGGCCATCAGACTGCCGCTGTAGATTCCGTTAAGAAACTGAGAACGCTGGATACAGACGGACCGGCTGGCGTGAATTCCAGCACACTGGGTGCCTTTGGAACCGGATACTGTTCGGAAATCGTAATAGCCCAGACCTGGAATGAAGAGCTGGCGGCAAAAGCAGCACAGGGAATCAGCAGAGAATTTACAGACTACAATATCGTTGGCTGGTATGCACCGTCTATGAACCTACACCGGAGTGCTTTTGGAGGCCGTAATTTTGAATATTATTCGGAAGACAGTCTGTTAAGCAGTAAAATGGCTCTGGCTGAAGTATCTGCAGCCGTAGAGGAAGGGATATACCCTTACATAAAGCATTTTGTATTGAATGAACAGGAAATTAACAGAAATGCCCTTTTGTGCACCTGGTTCAATGAACAGAGCATAAGGGAACTCTACTTTAAACCCTTTGAATATTGTGTGAAAAATATTGAAAAAGGAAAACTGGCTGTAATGTCTTCCTACAATTTTCTCGGTACAGAATGGGCAGGCGGGTGTGCAGCACTTTTAAATGACATATTAAGAGGAGAGTGGGGATACCGCGGAATGGTCATTTCCGATTACTTCGGCAATTACGGGTATATGGATGCGGACCGTGCAGTACGCGGAGGAACAGATCTGATGCTGGGAACTGCCGGGAACGAAGCAATCATGACGGATCAAAGTGCAACAAGTGTAATCGCAATGCGACAGGCTGTAAAAAATATTTTCTATGTGACAGTCAATAGTGCGGCGTATGAGGAGTACACGCCGGGTACCATTCCGTCCTGGATGCAGATGCTGTATATCGCAGATGGAGTCATTGCTGTGGCAGTTCTGCTGGCGGAGATTTTCATAATAAGAAGGTATCTGAAAAAGAAAAAGAATACTATAAAAATTGAAGTTATAGAGGAAGAAATAAAGAGTAAATAATCTGCGGGAATCATACATCCAGAAAAAGTATTTCCAGGTATATGCCCACCAAATTTAGGTTACATAGCCTGCTATGCGGCCTTCATTTGGAGCAGATTTTAAGGAGGGTAACAGATGAATGCAGTAAGGAAATGGATGGATAGGCATCCCTCGTTGTGGGAATTTATCTTATTCAATATTCTTTCTAATTGTGCAACGGCAGCAAATTTTATCGTAATGTGGGTGTGTACCGGGTTCCTGTTCCGGGCATTTGCAGACAGACCTTTTCAGTTCCTGATCTTTCAATATACCAATGTGGAACAGGATCTGGGATTATGCGGATTCTTAAGTTTCCTCACGGCAACGGCATGTGCCCAGACTGTAAATTTCTTTGTACAGAAAAACCTGGTGTTTCGGTCGAATGCTGACTTTGGAAAAGCAGTGCCGAAATATATTCTTCTGGCGGTTCTGCTGGTGCTTATATCTGCTGCGCTTCCGGCATACAGCCAGGCAGTTTTTGTATCGGTGGGGATTCCGCAAAATATTGCGCCTACACTTGCAAATGTGGCGAATATAGTGGTTCAGGTAGTAATCAGTTATCCGGCTATGAAGTTCTGGATTATGCCAGTTGGGAACAGGAGGGAGCAAGAGGCATGAAGCATGGGGATTTAATCAGTAAAATGACGGTTGAAGAAAAGGCTGCCATTTTAAGCGGACAATCAGAATGGTCTACAAGGGAAATCAAAAGGCTTGGGATTCCGTCAATTTTTTGCGCTGACGGACCCCATGGTATCCGAAAGCAGGCAGGAACGGGAGACCACTTAGGACTTAATCCGTCACTCAAAGCAACCTGCTTTCCCACCGCAGCGACGATTGCCAACAGCTGGGATGAAAAGCTGGGGCAGGAGCTGGGGAAAGCCCTGGGAGAAGAAGCTGCCGCCCAGGATGTCAATGTACTGTTAGGACCGGGGCTTAATGTCAAAAGGAGTCCTCTTTGCGGAAGAAACTTTGAATATTTTTCAGAAGATCCCTATCTTGCCGGGAAAATGGCAGCATCTTATGTAAGGGGAATTCAAAGTAAGGGGGTATATGCCTGTCCAAAACATTTCGCAGTGAATAGCCAGGAACTGCGCAGAATGGCAATGAATGCCGTATTGGACGAGCGTACCATGAGGGAGATTTACCTGACAGGATTTGAAATTGTGGTGAAGGAAGGTCATGCCAAAGCCCTGATGACAAGCTATAACCAGGTAAACGGAACTTATGCCAATGAGAATAAACATCTTTTAAAAGATATACTTCGTGATGACTGGGGATTTGACGGGATTGTAATAACGGACTGGGGAGGATCCAATGACCATGTACGCGGGGTGGCAGCGCGTTCTAACCTGGAGATGCCCGCACCGGGACTGGATTCAGCAAGACAGATTCTTGCGGCACTGGACAGCGGCGAACTCACGGCGGATGAATTGGATCTCTGTGTAGATGATCTCCTGGATGCAATCTTAACTGTGAAAAAGGATGGCGGGCACAAAAAAACGGATTTTCACCGGGAAGCCCACCATGCGTTAGCCAGAAGGGCGGCAGCACAAAGCATCGTACTTTTGAAAAATACAGCCCAGCCCGAAGCCGTTCTTCCCCTAAAAAATGGCTGCAGCGTGGCGCTCATCGGAGATTTTGCCATTGACCCGCGGTATCAGGGTGCGGGTTCCTCTATGGTTAATCCCACAAAAGTCGAGACTTTGGAGAAAGCAATCGGAAATTACCCTATAAATTGTGTTGGATGTGCAAGGGGATATCACCGCACTGGTAAGTACGATGAAGAAATGAAAAAGACAGCCTTAGAGCTTGCCCAGCGTGCCGATACCGTGATTTACTGCTTTGGACTGGATGAAATCAGCGAAGTGGAAGGGATGGACCGCAGCCATATGCGGATTCCACAGATCCAGATTGAACTTCTGGAGGCAATTGCAAAGGTGAATCCGAATATTGTAGGGGTACTGAGTGCCGGATCTTCTATTGAAATGCCGTGGCATTACTGCTGTAAGGCAATTCTGCACGGTTATCTGGGCGGACAGGCAGGTGCAGGTGCCATGATGGATGTGCTCACCGGAAAAGTGAATCCCTCCGGCAGATTAAGCGAAACCTATCCGGTTCGTTATGAAGACACTCCGGCATTTCTTAATTTTCCCGGCACAGAAAGAAATTCTGAATACCGGGAAAGTATTTTTATAGGATACCGCTATTACGATACTGCCAGGATACGGGTTCAATACCCCTTTGGGTATGGACTATCTTATACATCATTTGCCTATTCCGGCTTAAAAGTAACAAAGGACGGAATTGAATTTATACTGACCAATACTGGAGAACGGGACGGTGCAGAGGTTGCCCAGATGTATATAGGAGGACCAAAAGGGAAGATTTTTCGTCCCGATAAGGAGTTAAAAGGCTTTGCAAAGGTATTTCTGAAATCGGGAGAAAGCAAACCTGTTACCATTTTGTTTGATGATAAAACGTTCCGCTATTGGAACACCAGGACAGATGCATGGGAAGTGGAAAGCGGAGATTATACCATATATGTGGGAGCGAATGTATGCGATATCCGGTTGGAACAGAAGATTGCCAGGGAAGGTATCCGGGACAAATCTCCCACAAAGTGTGACACACAGCTGCCAGAAAGCAATTATCAAACGCGCTCTAGTGAAATGCCATATGATTCCAAAACAATGCCCCGGTATTTCTCAGGTCTGGTGCGGGAAGTAACGGATGCAGAATTCGAAAAGCTGCTGGGCCACCCAATTCCGTCTGGAAAATGGTCGGGAGAGTTGGGGATCAATGACGCCGTCTGCCAGATCTATTATGCCAAAAGCGGTCTCGCCAGACTTATATATAAAATACTGACAAAGATGAAAGCAAAAAATGAAGAGAAGGGAAAACCGGATTTGAATCTTCTTTTTATTTATAATATTCCTTTCCGCGGAATTGCTAAAATGACGGGTGGTGCAGTCAGCATGGAAATGGCAGAGGGAATCGTAACAGCAGTCAACGGGCATTTCTTCAGGGGAATGGCGAAAGTGATTAGTGGGTACTTTAAAAATGCAAGAGCAAATAAATTGTATGAGAAGAAGCTGGAAGGTTACGAAACCGCAGATAAATCTTGAGAAAGAGAGGAGTATGGAGAATGAAGGATGTTATTTTATGGACCGGAGCAGGTCAGATCGGAATGGCAATTGCAAGAAGAACAGGATATGGCAAGAAAATAGTGGTGGGAGATAAAAATCTGGAAAATGCAAAAACAATTGCAAAAATTATGAATGAGGCTGGATTTGATGTGGCACCTGTGGAAATGGACTTATCATCCAGAATCTCCATATTAAATCTTAGCATTAATCAATGCTGCCGGCGTATCGCCCAGTCAGGCTCCGGTGGAGACGATCCTTGTTGATGGCGGGGCAACGGCGTCTTACTTTTATGGGGCAAGTGGAGAAAAAATCAACACAAAAAGAGTGCAGAATAATGAAATGCAGGATATGCGATGTAGCAGCAGAGGCTGAGAAATCAGTTGATTAAAGAGAAGCCCTTGATATATAATAGGAAATAACTGGTGAAATAAGAACATTCAAAAGTGAAATGAAGTTTAAAACAAATTTGTAAAGGAGCATGCCTTATGTATGAGCGTGTCAAAATTGTCATATAATGCTATAACAATTGTTTTAACAAAACTTCGCATATTAAATGAAAAGAGGTGAATTTATATGGATAATATTAAGTCGGATTTCCTCCAGAATGTTTCGAATTTATTAAAACTAGCAAAGAAAAACGTCAAAACAGCAGTTAATATTTCTATGGTTTATACGTATTATGAGATTGGGAAAAGAATTTTTCTTGAAGAGCAAAGTGGTCAAGAAAGAGCTGGTTATGGTAAGTATTTAATAAAAGAACTGTCTGAATATTTGACAGAACAATTCGGTAAAGGTTTTTCTACTACGAATTTGAAGCAAATGCGTCAATTTTATTTAATATACGCTAATGATCAAATTGGTCAGAAGGTGTCTGACCAATTCAGTAATTTGCCTACAACAGATAACGGTAGGAGGTTTTTGCTGAGTTGGTCTCATTATTTGAAACTTATGAGGATTGACAATGCTGATGAAAGACATTTTTATGAAATTGAATCAGTGAAAAATGACTGGAGTCTTATTGAACTCAAAAGGCAGTATGACAGTTCTTTATTTGAACGTGTATCGTTAAGTACCGATAAGGAAAAAGTATATCGCTTATCACAAGAAGGGCAGATAATAGAGAAACCAGAGGATATGGTAAAGGATCCATATGTATTAGAGTTTTTGGGTTTACCTGAGTTACCTGAATATACAGAGACGGAATTGGAATCCAAGATTATTGACCATTTACAAACATTTTTACTTGAACTTGGTACAGGATTTGCTTTCATAGGGCGTCAGGTTAGATTTACCTTTGAAGAGGAGCATTTCCGGGTTGATTTAGTATTTTACAATAGATTGCTTAGGTGTTTCGTATTGTTTGATTTAAAAATAGGCGAATTGAAACATCAGGATATTGGACAGATACAAATGTATGTTAATTATTATGATAGAAAAGTAAAGTTACCAGAGGAGAATCCAACAATTGGTATTATTCTTTGTAAGGATAAGAACCAGTCAGTGGTAGAGATGACTTTACCAGAAGATAATAGTCAGATTTTTGCAAGCAAATATCAAACAGTTTTGCCAAGTAAAGAAGAATTACAAAAACTCTTAAATGAACAAATATAATTTTGTCCTACCCTTGATATGATGGAAATGGAAGGACAGGCAGGATGATTTTTTTGTAGAAAGAAGGACAAGCTGTCATGAATCATGATCGGAAAGATCTCTGACATAACTTATCGCCCTGCCAAGCATTTCAGTCAAGACAGTGGTATCAATATCTGCAAGTTTGTTTATATACACACAGCTTTTGCCTGAAGTGGTCTTGCCCAGCCGTTTCAAATAGCTTTGCAGCTCCGGTTCATCCAAATAGAGATGCAGAGTGATTTTTCTATTTGTCACAGAAAAGCCGGTGGCGTAGATTTCAGCACTGTATCCGGAGGCGCAGCGGTATTTGTAAGTTCCATAGCCAATAAATTTTTCTCCCCAGACTACTGGCGGTTCGCCAACGGCTTTTTCAAATATATTCAATAAAGCTTTTGCATCAGCCTGTTTCCTTTCATCCGGTATTGCAGCAATTACCTGCATAGGGTCTTTGTCAGTAGGCTGTGTTTTCAGTGTGTATTTACTTGTCATTTTGGACTCCTCTTGTTTAGAGCGTGTTTGAAAATTGCGCTCTGGCATCTGTGCGCCACACTTTTATATACTTATATTATTCTTCAGAAGTAATGGGTTTATACTTGCAAATATTTGTTGTGTGCGCTGCTTGATTCCGTAAGCGTGAGAAAACACTGAATCTTTTCATCTGAAACTGCATGATTTGATGATAGAGAAAGAATAAGGAATTTGAATTTTAAAATCGTAAATCTATGTCTATGCTAAGTGAAAAAGGAAATAACCAATCGAGGTAATGATTAAAAATGCCATCAGAACAATCCCTGTTGTGATGGCATTTTTATATTGCAAACGAATATTAGATGACGCAAAATACGAAAATTGACTGTCATACTTTAAGAGCGAAGATTTTACTTTTCAAATATTATAGAGATGAAAGCGTTTCATATCTGCTTTTCAAGTCTTTCACTTTAGTTTCAATGGAACGTATAGTATCTTTAAATTCATCATCTGCCTTACCGGTTGGGTCGGGAAGTCCCCAGTCTTCACGATGGTTGCAGGGGATGTTAGGACATGCAACATTGCATCCCATCGTAATTACAATATCAACCTTTGGAATATCCGTTATTAATTTAGGTGCCTGTGATTTCGTCATATCAATGTCATAGATTTCTTCAACAAGCCTTACGGCATCAGGGTTTATTTTGGGGGCAATCATTGTACCGGCAGAGTAACATTCAAATTGATCGGCGGCAAAATATTTGCATAGGGCTTCTGCAATCTGTGACCGGCATGAGTTATGCACACAAATAAATGCAATTTTTATCTTCATTTTAAGTGACCTCATATTCATAAATTTCGATATGAAAACAATAACACTTAAATCAACGGATGTCAATTTGATATTTTGTGGCGCTGGGTTATTTATAGAATCATTATTCTTTTAAACCTGAAAAAATTCAAATTGATTTAAAAAATCCAAGCTTAAAAGCAATCATCATGAAATAATGTAAATTAACATGAAATTAGTCCTAAAAGCCTTAAAAAGGCCCATGCTATAATAAATTAAAATCAAAATTGAGGGTAGTTTTAAATTTTTTTATGAAGTAACAGAGAGGAGAAGGAAGAGATGAGGAAGAAAATTAAAAGCGTGGAGTATAGGAAATGCAAAAAATATTTTGTACAGGGCAGGTCTAAAAAATTAATCATTATTTTATTGGCAGCAGCTATGATCAGTAATCAGTCTATTGCATATGCGGGGGCAGCCGGCGGGGATTCCGGAATATCAGATGAAACACTTTTGAAGTTAGCGGAACTTCCGGATGCCGATATTTTTAATGTTGATTTTTCTATTGGCGCGGATGATCAGTCGCAGCTCCAGAATCAGTTAATAAAAACAACGGGTTCTCCTGAAATTGCAAATGACAGGGAATTGAATAAAAATACTGCAAGTTTTAACGGAAGATCGGCATATACCTATTCTTTTGGACAGGGAAGCCATGATAAAATCAGACAGAATCTGACAATGGAGTGTATGGTAAAGTTTAAAGATATTCAGTCTGGTGAACATGATTTCTTCTCAAATCAGGAATCTGGCGGAATTGGTTTAGGATTAAATAATGGTATGCTCACTTTTTTTGCACATGTAGACGGAAGTTACCGCCAGCCGGAAACAGAAGTATCCGCTAATCAATGGTATCATATTGCCGGTGTGATAGATGGCAAGGAAGTAAAACTGTATGTGAATGGTGAGCTAAAAGCTGTAAATAATGATGCCTGGAATTCAGGTATTCAATTCCCATCATCCACAGATGCCTGGAATATGGTATTGGGCGGAGACATCACGGCAGATGGCAATGTAGATTTCTTATCAAATGTTGATATTGGATTTGCGAGAATATACAGTGATGTTTTATCAGATGAACAAATCAGCATTATGAATGAGAAAGCGTTTGCAGGAACTTCAGTGGCATCAAACGGTCCGATAAATCTTGAATTGATTGGATCTTCCGGCATAGCAGAAAATGCTTCCTGGAATCTGAATATTCATGGGAATAAGAACAAATCATATGATATTGACAAGATAGAGTATGATATCGTTTATGATAATACTCTAATGGAGTATGAAAGTGTGCAGCGTTTAAAAGATGGTGTTACCATTACAGAAGAAGAAAGCGGAAGATTACATGTAGTTTCTGAAATGGATTTATCAACCGAAAGTTTTCATAATTACAGCGCTACCAGAATGGGTAAATTGAACTTTAAGATGAAAGATATTTCAGAATCGGTCACAACTACAGTAAGTACAGAAAATTTTAAAGCCTATTCCTGGGGCACAGATGTCACAGAAAATTTAGAAACACTTCCAAAAGCTGAAAAAGAGTTGAGTATTTATGCTAAAAATATGCTTGATGTAAATGAAGACGGCGTTATTGGTGCAGGAGATGTGGCACTTGCAGAAGGTAATTTAAAAGCTGCAGCTGCAGGGGAGGCAGCTATTTATCCATACAAACATGCTGTTATTCTCACAATGGACGGCTCCGGTAACGTGTGGGATCCTGACGCAGTATACTATGCCCCGTATAATGACGTATTACCTGTTAAGCATACAGATGCGGAAACAATGGGTAAAAGAAAAAATACATACGCCATGAAACTTATGAATGAAGAATTTGCAACCAGCTATACTGCCCAATCGACTGTGCCGTCTATATCTGCTCAGAACTACTTTTCCATTCTTCATGGAATTCCCTGGTTGGATGTTCCGGTAGATTATCAAATAGATAATGATCTGGCAAATGTTTATTATTATACGGATTATGGAAGAGAAACACCGCTGTATCCATCTGTTTTTAAGGCAGCCGAAGCTGCATTTCCGGAACGTCAGAATGCCGCATTTACTGAGTGGGCAGAGATTCTGGATGGTATCATTGAGCCGGATGCGCCGGTTGCATGCAGCGTTTCTGAATCCCAGAGAAGTTTTTATGATGTAGCAGATTATATCAGGAGTAAAGAATTTCAAAATACAGCAGTGGTTTATATGCAGAATGACTGGATGGATCACGTAGGACATGGAAGCGGGTATTATTCTGATGTGTTCTGGGATGAACTTCAGCAGTATGATGATCAGTATAAAGCAGTAATAGATGCCTTGAAAGAAAGTGGAGAATATGATGAGACATTAATTGTAACAAATGCTAATCATGGCGGAAGCGGTTATGGACATGGTTCACTTGATCCGTCGAATATGGATATCTTTCTGGGAGTCGGGGGACAGACAGTTCAATCTGGAAGACGCTTACAGGGAGGCACCAATTCGGATATTTCGCCCATAGTTTTGGCTGCACTTCGCATGGAAGTACCACAGTCTATGACTGGCAAGGTATTTGATGAGAACATGTTTCTTACACAGGAAGAAATGAGTAAGAAAAATCGCGATATTGAAAAAGTGGTATTAGAAAGAGGAAAAGGCACAGCGGTACTTTCATTAGAAAATCAGAAATCTGAAACAAGAGCAATAGATGCAGTTATTGAATTAAATGGTGCGGAAGTTACGGATGTTCGTACAGACAGTGGTACCATTCTCCGTCAGGAGATAGCAGATGGAAAGCTGAAACTGACTATTTCTTACGATAGCCAGCCAGAGCGCCTTGCAGAAATTACATGCCAGTCAGCTGGTGATTCGCAATTGGCCCTGCAAGAGATTATGCTGGGAACAGAGTCAGGAAAAGAAATTTATCCGGATCTATTAAATACGGAAGAAAATGATGATCCGAAGCCACCTGTTTCAGCTGATTTAAACAGCCTGAAGCTTGCAGTTGACATGGCGGAGAAATTGGAAGCAGAACAAAAGGAAAATAAAAGTTTTACTGATGAAAGCTGGATCAGAGTACAGGGAGCCCTTGATATTGCAAGAGAAGTGATGGAAAACCCGGAAGCAGCACAGGCAGATGCCGATGAAGCTTTCCTGAATCTGATTACTGTATGCAATCTTTTGGAAGGCGGGGTACAGAAAGCAGGATTGAAAGCAGCGATAGAGGGAACGAAAGCGATCCTGGAAGACGAGGCGGTTCTGGCAGATTATACTGAGGAAAGTGTTGAGATGGTAAGAACTGCACTTGCTGAAGCGGAAAAAGTATTGGCAGAGACCAGTGCAGATGCACAGACGGTTAATAATGCCAGCTGGAAACTGATGGATGCAGTTACCGGTTTGCTGGTGAAAAACCAGGGTACGAGACTGGATATCCTGATTCAAAAGGCACAAGAACTTCTGAAAGATAAAGACCAGTATACACCTTCCAGTGTGTTGATTCTGGAACAGGCATTAGAAGCAGCAGAGGCTGTAGCTGGAAACAGTCATGCAGCGGATGAAGAAATCAATAGCGCTTATGAGAAGCTGGCAGAAGCAATGACATTACTTGTTAGAAAAGCTGGAAAAGAAGAGCTTAAGAATGCGCTGGAGAAAGCCAATGAGATCCTGGAAAATGGCGAAAAATATTTAGAGGAAAGCATCGCAGGGCTGCAGTCAGTGACAGATGAGGCGCAGGAGGTCTTTGACAATGGTGAAGCAGATAGCGTTGCTGTTGGGGAAGTGCTTAAGAAATTAGTAAATGAAATTCTGAAAGCACGTTTGATGGGAGATGTGGATATGAACGGAAAAGTAGAAACCGCTGACTCCTCAAAGGTATTAAAATCTGTGGCAGAGCTTGCAGAACTTACGCAAGAGCAGCATAAAGTGGCGGATGTGAATGGTGACGGCAATTCTGACAGTACTGACGCAGCGGCTATTTTACAGTATGCGGCTGAAAAAACAGACAAATTGTGATTACTATGATGGTGCAGCAGCATTGATGCAATAGAATAGCGCATAAGTTATCAAAAAAATACGAAAAAAATGGAGCTTTAAAACTGCAGGATATACAGTTTTAAAGCTCTTTTTCCACCAGTCTGCGAATATAAAGGCGAGGTGATGGCTTGTTCCTGAAATAATCCAAATTCTACAAAAAAGTACAAGTTAAAACAGTAATGTCTTGATTATATATTAAATTGTCATAACAAAATCCTAAATCTATGCACATTTTTTTTGGTAAAATATTGATATAGAATTGGCTGACAAACGATTCAGCACTGTCAATTTGGTTTCTGGCCGGATGGACTACTGGCATTACAAGAGAATATGAGAGGAAAGAGAATGATATGAAAAAGATAGGGAAAAAAATAACAGCAGGAGTATTAATTGGTGTATTAACGGCGTCTGCACCATTTCCTGCTATATCGGGAATGATGAACGTACATGCAGAGGGTCCGGCAGAAGATAAGTGGCCAATGATGCAGGAGATGCTGAAATCCTATGGGGGTACCTGGAATCATCCCGATTATACGGAGGCAATCAATGACAACATGCCTCAGACAGCATTGCAGGGAAATGGGGATACCGGGATTGTATCCTATGGAAATGCAAAGGAGAAGACGTATTTAATTTCAAAAGGAGATTTTAGAAACGGCGGTGATTTAGTCACGAGTGCTCCGTTTCATGAAGATGACCGGTCGATCCGGCAGATAGCACTTGGAGGCGTGACGATCAGCAGGGATCTTGAGGTTAATAAGTCTCTGACCATGGACCCCAATGTTACCGTGAAGGCAAGCAGTGTACATGATGAATTTATGCCTGAATTAGCTGTGAATGGAATAATAAGCTCCAAGGAAGAGGCGTGGGCAAGTAAAGTGGGAGAGGAACCCCATTGGCTGGAAATAGACCTGGGAAGTGAAAAGACCATTGCAAAGTATGTCATGTATCACATGGGATATGCCAGAGAGGATCTGCAGCATTTTAATACCAGAGAATATAAGGTAAGTATCAGTGTCGATGGTGAAAAGTGGACTGAGGCAGACCATGTGGCGGATAACACAAATAGTATGACGTCTTGTATATTTGCCAGGCCTGTACAGGCACGATATGTAAGGATAGATTTTATACAGGGGGAACAAAATTCTAATGACAGGGCGCGAATAGCGGAATTTGAACTGTTTGAATCTCCGGAAGATGAGAGTATTTTTGCGCCGGAAGAAGAAGGCAGCTTTTTGGAACACCAGGATATAGCCGAGGCGGACTTAACAACAAATATGGAGATTGGCGGTGTTCCTTTAGAAATGAACAACTGGCTGTCTGCAACGGAAAATACCATGATTACCTCTATCGTTTCAAATGGAGATCAGACAGTTGCATTAGATGCAAAAGCATGGACTAAGTCAGATGGAAGTGATAAATTTGTTACAAAATCTGATGTTTCAGAAAATGGAAATGCAGTCTGGGCTTCCAGAAGTACAAATAACGCAGCTATGGATAATCCTGAAAGCTGGAAATCGGAAGCCGTTATTCAAACTAAAATTCTGGGAGAAAAAGACTGCAATACGAAGAAAAATAATGATGCATCTTCCAGCCTGAAATTTACCCTCGAACCAGGAGAAAGAGTCTATCTTGTTACAACAATTGGAGGGGGCGGACAAACCTACGATAATCATGATAATCTGCAGACAGAAGAACCCCAGGCGCAGGCACAGGCATTGGCAGATCAATATGCAGCAGAAACGGATATAGAAACTTTAAGAGAAAACCATGAGCAATGGTGGAAAGATTATTGGACGAAATCCTATATTGATATTGGAGATGAAGAATTTCACAGATATTATTACGGATCCCTGTATTATATGGGATGTGCAGCCCGGGAAGATAAAGTGGCACCGGGATTGTATGGAATCTGGGTAACCGGTGACGTGGCAAAATATAATAACGACTATCACCTGAATTATAATTATATGGCGCCATACTACGGCATGTATTCCAGTAACCGGCTGGAAGGAGCATATTCCCTGACACAGCCAATTATAGATTATATGCCAAAGGCTGAAGCGGCAGCAAAAAACAGCCTGAGAGAGATTAAAGAAGATTACGTGGCAGGCAGACCGGACCTTGCAGGGGGTATAGATGACGCGGTGCTTTATCCAGTAGGGATTACTGCATGGGGACATGCATCCTGGAATGCAGATAATGCCGGGAAATATCTCACACAAACGCTGAATGCACCCTTCGCGGCTTCTGTATTTATATCCTATTATAATTATTTTTACGATGAAGAATTTTTATTGGACAGAGCCTACCCATTTGTACAGAAAGTAGCAAATTTTTATGAAAAGTGGTGTGAAAAAGAAGTAAAATCCGATGGTACCTATCAGTATAATCTTTACGATGGCCCTCATGAGGGATTCTTCGATAAAAATGCGGGAGTCACCATTGGTATGGTGTTAAATGTTTATGAATTTCTGATACAGAATTTTGATCTTTTAAAAGAAAAAGCCGGAGCTACTGACCAGCAGCTTGCAATGTGGAAGGATATGTACGACCATATGGCGCCGGTCCCGGTCAGAAGCTATGAGTATGGATCATTCAAAAAAGATGTCTATGCATTGGCAGAAGAGGGAATGATCCTGCGCCCGGAATCAGCCTCTGTAGAGTTGGAATTTATACATCCAGGAGAGCGCTTATCCTTTGATTCCGATCCATATATGCTGCAGCTGGCACGAAATACCATAGATGCTAAAGAAATATCGAATCCTGATATCTGGTTAAACATCAACAATAATCCTAAGATTTTTACCCATGCCATAAGAGCCGGGTATGATCCTTATTATATTATGGAAAAATTCAGAGCATCCAACATTTCAAATATGAGTGAGAATTTTGCTATCCAGGATGGGCATCATGGAATTGAAAAAGCAGGAGGAATTGAATTTATTAATAATATGCTGCTGCAGAGTTCGGATGGTATCCTGAAGGTATTTCCAAACTGGACCGGAGCAGACGCACAGTTTTATCAATTAAGAGAAAAAGGTGCATATCTGATATCATCCCAGATGTCACAAGGTGAGGTGCAGTACATAGACATCGTCAGTGATGCAGGCAAATCAGTTACCATCGCTGCTCCCTGGGAAAAAGCAGATGTAATTGATTCTGAAGGAAATGCAATCGATCTTACATACGGATCTACGAAAAATACCGGAGAAAAGACAATCACATTTTCAGCGATCCAGGGAGAAGAGTACCGGATTACAGAGAATCATGACGAAACGCCGGAAGCAGACCGAAACGGTCTGAAGCTTGCAGTGGCAATGGCCGAGAAACTGGAGCTGGAGCAGCAGGAAAATAATTGTTTTACAGCAGATAGCTGGAACAGAGTGCAGGAAGTTCTGGATGCAGCCAGAACAGTATTGGAAAAACCGGAAATAACACAGGCGGAGGCGGACGAAGCTTTCTTAAATCTGATTACTGCATGTAACCTTCTGGAGGAAAGCGTGTGGAAAACAGGACTGAAAGCAGCGATAGAAGGAACGAAAGCCATCCTGGAAGACGAGGCAGGACTGGCAGTGTACACACAGGAAAGTATTGAAGCAGTAAAGACAGCACTGGCTGAAGCAGAAAAAATATTTGCTGAGAGCAGTGCGGACGCACAGACAGTTAACGATGCCAGCCGTAAACTGATGGACGCAGTTACCGGCTTGATGGTGAAAAATGAAGGTACAAGACTGGATATCCTGATTCAAAAAGCAAAAGAAATTTTGAAAAACAAGGACCAGTATACGCCTTCCAGTGTGCAGGCGCTGGAACAGGCATTAGAAGCAGCAGAAGCCGTGGCAGAAAACAGCCATGCAGCGGATGAAGAAATCAATAGCGCTTATGAGAAGCTGGCAGAAGCAATGACATTACTTGTTAGAAAGGCTGGAAAAGAAGAGCTTAAGAATGCGCTGGAGAAAGCCAATGAGATCCTGGAAAATGGCAATAAATATTTAGAGGAAAGCATCGCAGGGCTGCAGTCAGTGACAGATGAGGCGCAGGAGGTCTTTGACAATGGTGAAGCAGATAGCGTTGCTGTTGGGGAAGTGCTTAAGAAATTAGTAAATGAAATTCTGAAAGCACGTTTGATGGGAGATGTGGATATGAACGGAAAAGTAGAAACCGCTGACTCCTCAAAGGTATTAAAATCTGTGGCAGAGCTTGCAGAACTTACGCAAGAGCAGCATAAAGTGGCGGATGTTAATGGTGATGGTAATTCTGACAGTACTGACGCAGCGGCTATTTTACAGTATGCGGCTGAAAAAATAACGGGATTTTAATACAAAACCGACTGCATTAACTGCATGATATTTTTTAAACAGATTATAAATAAAGGAGCAAAAATTATAAGGCATACAGCTTTGTGGTTTTTGCTCCTGTAAGGATAAGAAACGGATTAGAAACCAAAAGAAAGAATGGAGGAGGAATATTTGCATGAGAAAAAGATTAATGGCATGGGTACTTGCGATTGCATTGTTGTCAGGGGCAATTCCAGTGCAGGCATATGCTGCAAATTTACCGGTGGAGGGGAAAGCTGTCCAGGCAGAAGCAGAGGAAGGCAGGGAGAAACTGAACTTTAACCAGGGCTGGAAGTTCGTGAGGCGCAGCATCCCGGAAGCTGTGGATGTGGATTATGACAGAACAGAGCTGGAACGGTGGGAAAATGTGGATCTGCCTCATTCCGTCCGGCTGGAAGAGTATAACAACAGCGGGGGGAAGAATTACCAGGGACCCGCTATGTACAGGAAGCATTTCTACTTACCCGAATCTTATGAGAAAAAGAAATTGTTCATAGAATTTGAAGGTGTAATGGGTGTAACCGACGTCTGGGTCAACGGACAGCATATGCAGGGACATATGGCTGAGAAAACAGGTGATAATACCCAGTACGGCGGTTACCTTCCTTTTGTATTGGATGTTACGGAGGCGGTTCATTGCAACGGAGAAGCCAATGTAATTGTGGTGCTGACAGATAACAGTGACAATATCAATGTTCCTCCTGGAAAACCTCAGGGAGAGCTTGATTTTACTTATTTTGGCGGGATTTACAGAAATGTCTGGCTCTCATCTGTAAATTCAGTTCATATAACAGATGAAGTTTATGAGGATGAAGCTGCCGGAGGTGGCATTCTGGTGGATTTCCCCCGGGTGTCCGGTGAAGAGGCAGTTGCTGACGTTCTCACCCATGTGAGGAATGAGGAAAATGTAAATAAAAATGTTCTGGTGGAAACAAATATTGTAAACCGGGATGGTATCATTGTGGGAACCGGAACAGAAGAAATGATGATTGATGCCAAATCCGCATCTGCTGTGAGACAGTCAATCATAATTGATAATCCCAATCTGTGGAATCTGGATAACCCATATATGCATACGCTGGTTTCCAGAATATTGGTGGATGGGAAAGAGACTGATCGTGTAGAAACGCCTGTCGGAATCCGAAAAATTACGATGGATAAAGAATCCGGCGTTTTAATAAATGGTAAACACACAGGCTTTCTGTCAGGGGTAAACCGTCACCAGGAATATCCCTATATAGGATATGCAGCATCTGCATCACTTCAAAGAAGAGATGCAATAAAATATAAATCGGCAGGATTCAATATTGTCAGGACTGCCCACCATCCTCAATCAGAGGATTTCTTAAAGGCATGCGATGAACTGGGCATTCTGGTCGTTGACACTATATCAGGATGGCAGCATTGGTCTGATGACGAAGTCTTTGGAGAGCGGGTAAAGAATGATACCAGGCAGATGATCAGAAGAGACCGCAACCACCCATGTATCCTGACCTATGAGATATCGCTTAATGAATCACCCGGAGTGCCGGCTGGATTTACAAACGAGTTGGAGGGAATAGCGAAGGAAGAGCATCCTTCCGTTTTGACATCGGCTGAAAATCCCCATCAGGGAGCCGCAGGAGACATGTTGTACGGAACTCCCGGCGAAGTGGCATCGTGGTCGGATACCGCCCTTTCATTTATCCGGGAATACGGGGATTTCTGGGAGGAACAATTTGGTACATTCGAGAACAGCTGCCGCGTTACGAGAGGAGAAGGTGGGTTTTATCCCGGCGGAGAAGGACGGATGGTGGTTCAGGCAAATAACCGCTTATGGAAAGGATATAACTTTAAAGGAACCGGCGCAACCTCGCTGTCAGAAGCAATCCAGTATTATCAGGACAGCGATCACCGTTTTGCAGGAGCCACGATGTGGATTGGCATTGACCACAACAGAGGGTATCACGAAACCATGTCGCCTTGCGGACTGTGGGATTTGATGCGCATTCCCAAGTATTCCTATTATGCATTTGCAAGCCAGAGACCATCCGAAAGGGATGAATATCTGGAATCTCAGGATGTGGAGACAGGCCCGCTTCTGTTTGTGGCAAGCAGCTGGAGTGAGAAGGCACCCGCTTTGGACAAGACCAATAATGAAACGCTGGGTACAGATGAAAAAAGAACGATCTATGTGTACAGTAACGCAGAGAAAGTAAAGCTAAGTATCATGGGAGCCGATGGAAATACGCTGTGGGAGAAAGAAGAATCTCCTATTACTGAGGAAACGGCTTCCAATCTTGACAATCCCCCGTTCTGCTTCGGAGAAGTACCTTATACAAAAGATTCCTGGCTGAAAGCAGAGGGATATGACAGCGAAGGAAAAGTCATTGCTGAACAGGAAGTGCATACTGCAAGGAAACCGGCAGGAATCCGGCTGGAAGTGGATGATTCAGGCGCAGCTCTCACGGCAGATGGCTCTGACAAGGTGATGGTATACGCTTATATTGTGGATAAAAATGGAAACGTATGCCAGAATGCAGATAATAAACTGCAGTTTTTTACTGAAGGTGAGGGTACTGTAGCAGGTGACGGAAATAAGCGGATCGGAGCCAATCCGGTAAAAGCCGAAGCGGGAGTGACCGGTGTATATATTCAATCCAGCAGGAAAGCAGGAGCCATCCAGGTAGAAGCCGTTTCAGATGGACTGGAGGGTGCTTCTATAGAAATTCAGTCGGAAGAACTGATGGATAAAACCGTTACCTATGAAGAGATTGCCCAGGGAACACCCATTGACCAGGTCTCTATGTATTTAACGCAAAGAGAGGAAACTTTGCCTGGAGAAGATGCTCCTGGAATTGTCAAAGGAAATGTGAATGCAGGGGGTGCAGAATATCCCAATAGTATGGAAGTGAAGAATATGGCTCCTGTGTCGTATGATATCGGAGGAGACTATGAGAGGCTGACAGGAAAAGTCAGCGTAAAAAATCCGGATAAGGCAGGGGACGGTGTGACATTCAGGATCTACGGAGACGGCACGCTGAAATATGTGAGCGATCCCATAACGGACCAGACGGCAGATATAGATATAGACATTACAGGAGTAGAAAAACTGACGCTGTGTGCCGGGGACGAGAAAGGCATCAATGAAGTAATTCCATGCTGGCTGTCATTTTACATCACGGAAGGAAAAGGAAATGTTGATGAGAGTGAGTTAAAAGAAAACCTGGCTGAAGGTTCCGAGATAACGGCAACAAGCGCTGATGGAGATGCATCACCCGAATATGCAGTAGACGGGGATATTCTGACTCTGTGGAGAAGTGCAGGAGATGTGACGGAAGTGAATAAGGAAGCTCTGACTGTAGACCTGGGTAAAAGCTGTGATATTCGAAATGCAAGGGTGGCTGTGGAGCACGATTACCTGAAGTGTACCTATACAATTTATACTTCTTCGGATCAGCAGAACTGGGAGAAACAGGTTACCGCTTCCAAAACTGCCCATGGAAATGAGATATTGGATCGTTTTTCAGCCCTGGATGTACGCTACGTAATGGTAGAATTTACAAAAGTGGAATCCACCCAGGGAGAAACCGGAGGCAGCAGGCCAAGGGCTTCTGTAAAAGAACTGGAATTGTATCAAGACAAAGGGGTGGATACAGTAAAAGATTATAATCTGTCAGGGTTATCGGTGGCGGGACATGACGTACTGTTCAGGCCTGAACAAACCAAATATGAAATAGATATAAAAGGGAATGAGAAAGATTTTTGGGTAAAAGTATTCCCGGCAAATATCCAGTCCGCCGTTACCATAAACACGATGCAGGTGGATATCAATCGTGCTGAGTCTATGGAAGAGACCGATTATATGAAGATAACGCCGGAGAATGGGAATGCAATTCTTATTGAAGTGGTGTCTCCCGATGGAAATGGTCACAAACAGTATGAAATTCAAATCAACCAGGAAAAGAGACAGAAGAGATATGATGCACTCCAGAGTTTCGTTCCCGGAGTGAACGGAGCAAATCAGTGGAGCTACCAGAGAATGGATAAAGAGAGTGGAGAAATCTTCGATCTGGATAATAATATGGCAGGATTTATTGCCGGAGAATATGCATGGAGCGGTGGCGGCGGATGGCTGTATGCTGGTCCGCGCTATATGCATCCGTCAGTTGATTCCAATGCAGTGCGGACTTTTGAAGCACCTGAGGAAGGCCATCTTATCGTGAAGGCGGCGGCAGGAAAGTATATTAACCAGCCCGGGCAGACCGCACTTAAAATTCTGAAAAACGGAGAAAAAGTCTGGCCTGCATCAAAAGATGAAGAAATTATTGAAGAAGGAAAAATCCTGCATTTGAAGACTACAAACCAGGTTGAAAAGGGGGATCGTATCCAGATTGTGCTGGATTCTTATGGTGATAACGGAGGGGATGCGACGTATATCGAATCCTGTGCAGAATATACCATGGGAAGCGGTGAAGAAAATGTGGATTATCTGTCTGATTTAGAATGGGAGACTGCCGAAGCCGGATATGGGACGGTAAACAGGGATATGTCATCTGAGGGGCACCAGATTTGCCTGACAGATGAAAATCAAAAGCCGGTTGTCTATGAAAAAGGAATCGGGACCCATGCCCAGTCACGTATTGTTTATGATGTAAAAGGAAAGGGGTATACCCGTTTTAAATCTGTGGTGGGCATAGATTATTCGCAGTATCCCGGAGGAACCGGGGCAAGTGTAAACTTTAAAGTTTACTTTAATGATGAGAGCAGCAATCCTGTTTATGAAAGCGGTGAAATGGGATGCGGTACGCCAGGGAAAGTGTTGGATATTTCCATAGATGGCACTGTGGAGAAATTAATACTTGTGGCGGAGCAGGGCGAGAACAACTGGAGCGACCATGCAGACTGGGCAGATGCCAGATTTCTCACGGAATATAAAGTTGTGGATAAGACAGAACTTAATGCTCTGATTGAACAGGCAGAAGCCATAGACCTCAACGGTTATCAGGACACAGAGGGAGATGATTTTGCGTCATTTAAGGGAATCCTTGCCCAGGCAAAATCACTGCAAAAGGATGATAATGCAAGTCAGGAAGCAGTTGACAGTATCTGCCGGGATTTAAAGCTGGCTATGGACAGCCTGGTGGAAAATACGTCAGCTTCGCGGCTTGAACTGTTAATACAGAAAGCAGAAGAGCTTTTGCAGCTTGCAGACCAGTATACACCAGTCAGTGTTGAAAAATTAAGAGTAGCTCTTGAAAATGCGATTGCTGTAAATGATAATACCGAAGGTACAGATGAGCAGAAAAATGAAGCTTATGAAGAACTGGCACAGGCTATGACGGCGCTGGTGAGAAAGGGCAATAAAGAAGAGCTTAAGAATGCGCTGGACAAGGCAAATGAGATTATGTCAAATAGCGGGAAATATTTGGCGGAAAGTATTGCCGGATTACAGGCAGCAACAGATCAGGCGCAGACGGTCTTCAACAATGAAGAAACGGATAGTGTGGCAGTGGGAGAAGTTCTTGAGAAATTAATAAGTGAAATTCTGAAAGCACGTTTGATGGGAGATGTGGATATGAACGGAAAAGTAGAAACCGCTGACTCCTCAAAAATATTAAAATCTGTGGCAGAGCTTGAAGAACTTACGAAAGATCAGCGCAAAGTGGCAGATGTGAATGGTGATGGTAATTCAGACAGTACAGACGCAGCGGCTATTTTACAGTATGCGGCTGAAAAAATTACATTACAGAGTTTTAGCAGAAGTATGCTTTCGGATTATTTTAATATCCATCTTTCTTAAAATAATCCGAAAATTACAAAATAGTACAAGCAGGTCCCCATAAACTCATGATAATTTATTAGATTGTCTTAATATAGTCCTAAAGCTATCCGTGTCCTTTATGGTAATATATTGTCAATAGAAGTAATTATTTCTTCGATAACTGTAAAGAGCGCCAGGGAATGAAATTCAGACTCTGATGTCAGAAAATGAAAAAAGGAAAAGATAAAATGAAAAAAAGTGGAAAAAAGTTTACGGCAGGAATATTGATCGGTGTATTAGCAGCTTCGTCTCCATTTTCGGCTTTGACCGGGATCATTGATGTGCATGCAGAGAGTAAAGCAGATAATGAGCCACAGACTCAGTCAGAAAGTAAAACTGATAATGAGCCACAGACTCAGGCAGAAAGTAAAACAAATAATGAACCGCTGTATCAGGAAATACAGGATTCCTATACAGGAGTCCTGATAGGTGAAGAAAATGTTGGAACTTCATTTAATGTAGAAAATGAGGAAAAAGGGGAAAATGAAAATAAATCTGTAATAGATTTAGACAGCCTGAAGCTTGCAGTAACCGAGACCGGGAAGTTGGAGCAGCAGCAAAAGGATTATAACTGTTTTACAAAGGAAAGCTGGGACAGGGTACAAAAAGCTCTGGATGAAGCAAGAGCAGTCCTGGAGAAGCCGGAATTAACCCAGCAGGAGATTGACAATGCTTTTTTGAATCTGATTACGGCATGTGACCTTTTGGAAGACAGTGTGCAGAAAACAGGTTTAAAGGCAGCGATTGAGGGAGCCAAGGCCATTCTTGCAGACGAGGCGCAGCTGTCCGGGTATACCAGGGAAAGCATTGATGCCGTGAGGGATGCACTTGCAGAAGCGGAAATCGTATTTGCGGATATCACCGCGGATACTGAGAAGGTTAACCAGGCAAGCCGAAATCTGATGGATGCCGTAACCAATATGAAAGAAACGAAAAAGCCGTCAAAGGCAGAACTGAATGCTAAAATTGCGGAAGCAAAGGCAATTAAAAAGGGCAGCTATACGGATGCATCCTTTCATGCGCTGACCCTTGCCATTGCAGCAGCAGAAAAAGCAGCGGCAGATCCAAACGCTTCCCAGGCAGTGATTGATGCCCAGGTAAATGCTCTGAAGAATGCAATCAGCAATCTTAAAGTAGAAGTACCGCAGCCATCAAAGACCGCATTAAATGCAAAGATTGCCCAGGCAAAAGCGATAAAGATCGGCAATTATACAAATGCATCCTTTCAGGCACTGACGTCAGCTATTGCAGCAGCAGAAAAAGTGGCGGCAGACCCCAAAGCAACCCAGGCAGCTATTGATGCCCAGGTCAATGCGCTTACAAGAGCAATTCAGGGATTAAGGATTGACCCGGACAAAGAAGCGGCAGTGAAAGTGCAAGGGTCTACTGTTGCTGTAAAGGCAGCAAATCAGGCATCCAGATATATTAAATTAAGCTGGAAAAAAGTTTCCGGAGCGGATGGTTATGTTGTGATGAACAAAACCAGCAAAGGATGGAAAGCGGTGAAAACCGTTAAGAAAGACAGTTCCACATCCTATGTATATAAAAAAGCTGATCTTGGAAGAAGATACACATTTGCAGTAAAAGCTTACAAAAAAGCAGATGGAAAAACAGTCTACAGTAAATATAAAGACGTTTCCATTAAAGCGGTTCCCCAGAGCCCGGTTATAAAAGCAAAGCTATCTAAGGGAAGGGTCACAGTATCCTGGAAGAAAGTATCCAATGTGGTAACCGGATACCGTATATACAGGAAGACAGGCAAAACCTGGAGCCGTATCGGAATTACAGACCGCAGTGACACCAGTTTTAGGGACAAAAAAGTGAAAAAAGGCAAAACTTATACTTACAAGGTACGTGCATATAAGAAATCAGGCGGCAAGAATATCTATAGCCGATACAGTAATGAAATTAAAGTTACTGTAAAAAAATAATTACATTAATAAAATAATTACATTAAAAAATTAATACTTGAACAGGGGAGGATTGCTATTCTGGACCGTTTGAAAATTGCTATCAAACACGTTCTGGTATTGGCGGGTCTTTTCCCTGTTTTATTTTAGTGAAAGATGATTACGCTATGGAGGAAGAAAGGTTATGTACAAGTTTAAGAAAATGATTGCAGGTATAATGTCCATATGCATTGCCACAGCCGGTGTGTCGTTCAGTCCGTCAGCCGCAGTTATGGCGGAAAGTAAAATAGAAACAGAATCGGAATGGGAAGTCGTATCCGGGATTTTAGATGATTATACGGGTATCTATACAAGAAATACAATGCTGGGATGACCATGGGATACCGGGCTATAGTCCTGACGGACCCTTAATGGGGAATGGAACGGTAAGTTTTATGATGTGAATATCTGGGTGATTTGTTGGTTAACTTGTAAATATGAATTTACTTGATATATGCTTCAACAGAAATTGAATGATTATCAGAGAGAACTTTAAGACGTCCCCAGTCAAAAAGTAACATATTCTCTTCATCTGTTCCAATCGAAGTAGTTTGATAATGTGCTAACAACTCATTATAATCTGATTCATTTGTATCTTTAAAAACAACACTAAAGTAAGCGTCATAATCATTCTCTTCTGATGAAGTCCCTTTTGTAAAGTAGGTATCCCCTATAGTACCAACTGATTTCTCCAAAATATCCGGAATTTCATCTTTTTTAATATTTGAAAAGGTATCACTCATGGAGTCATTTCCTTTACATGCGGTAAAAGTAAGTGTCATAACAATTAAAAGTAGGAATGTAATATATTTCTTTGTGCAATTCATCAAATTAGTCTCCTCGTAATTATTAAGTAAATTTTGATTGTCTTAATTATACTGTATAGACAGATAAAAGTACAGAAAGGAATATTTATAATCGGTATTCATGCCTGTACTTAATGGTTGAACTACAGTCTGAAATTAGCATTCTGCTAATATCATTTTACTCAGAGACTTTTATTCCGGTAGTCAGAAGGAGATAAGCCGGTCAATTCTTTAAAAAAACGGCTGAAATAGTGTTGATCCTCATAACCGACTAAGGTACTGATCTGTTTCACCGACAGATCAGGATGTTCCAACAGCAGTTTTTTTGCTTCGTCTATACGCAGCCGCAGGAGATATTTCACAGGAGATTCTCCGGTTTGCTTTTTGAAAATCCGGGTGAGATATGAGGCATTGAAATTGAACTTCCTTGCCATGTCCTCCACGGTGATGGGGGAAGCATAATTTTTCTTCATAAAACGCTCCACTTCTAATATGACAGAGGATGTATCCGAGCATTTTCCCGATTGCGTCCGGAAGATCTCCTGAAACAGGACTAGAATTTCTGAAAATAATGAATCAATGCCGGCGGCATTCTGGATGCAGCTATATAACCTTTTTTCATGTGCATTATTTTCTTCATTTGTTGTTTCAAAATCATTTTCTGTCAGACGGAGGATCTGCAAAAGCTGGCTTTCAAGCATGTACTGGGGACATTTTAAATTTTGCCACTGACTGAATAAATTCTCCAGAAATTGTGAAAATGATGCAAAATTTTCAGACTTTGCAGATGCGGATAATTTGTTGATATCCGAAATATCCAGCTTTGTATGTCCGGCGGTGGATTCCGAAGTAATGACCTGGGAGAAACCCAGAATCAGTCCATGGTATAAACGGTTTCGCAGCATTCTGGATGAAGTTTCAATATCCGGATATGCAATATAATGCTCACAGGGGGCGATTGATACAGGAGCGTATATTTTTTCCAGAACAACCTGCAGTGTTCTGGCATTTCGCAAGATCTCATTTTCATCATTTTGTTTGGAAGCAACGATTAAAAACTTCTGGTTCAATTCCCGCTCGTCGATGAGCCACCAGCTTTCCTCTTCAGAAAAACAGGAATGGAGGGCTGCCTGCATAGTCTGTTCTGAAAATAGAGATGCAGCGTCTGTCTGATCGGTCAGCCCTTGAATATGATTTTTTAAATTACCAAAACAGATCAGGAACAGCATAAAGTGTCTGCCGGAAAAGGAAGAAGGCATCAGGGAATCGGAGGCTTGTCCCGCAAGGGCAGACGAGAGAATGCTGCGCTCAATAGACTTCTCCTTTTGTCTTATGGTGTCCTGCATTTTCCGCAGGATATTTTCTAAATTCGCTTCCTTCACAGGCTTTAACAGATAATCGGCAACGTCGTACCGTATGGCACTCCTGGCATATTCAAAGTCATCATAACCGCTGATGATGGCAATTTGCAGGGATGTATTTTTTTCCCGGATGCGCCGGATTAATTCCAGTCCGTCCATCATAGGCATCTTTATGTCTGTAAATAAGATCTGGGCCTTTGTGGTTTCCAGAAGCTGAAGGGCATCCAGTCCATTGTAGGCACTTCCAACCACCTGAAAATCAGGGGAAATATTCTCAATTTTCTTAATGATATTTTTCAAAATCAGTGATTCGTCTTCCGCAACAATGATGCGGACAGGTCTATTCATCTCCATAATTTTTATCCTCACTTATAATTCCGCCAATTGTAACTTCCGTACCGCCGCCAGGCAGGTTTTTTATTGTAAATACAGCATCTTCCCGGTATGCCAGCTTAAGCCGTATATAGAGGTTAATCAGCCCCATGCCGTCGATTTCCAGTTCCGGCAGGGATTTTTCAGGAACGATGGATGCCAGTGTGTTTTCCAGTGCTTCTAATTTTTCCGGATTAAAACCGGATCCGTTATCGGTTACTTTGATGTACCAGATGTTCTCTTTGGTTGTTCCCTCAATATGAATCACCCAGGGGGGAATGACATGGATGGCATATTTGATACAGTTTTCAAGAAGGGGCTGGATGATCAGTTTTGGAATTCGTATATGATACATGGATTCATCAATACTCATATGGAAGACAAGTCTTTCCTCAAATTTGATTTTCATTAAGTTCATGTAGGCAATGCTCTGTTCAATTTCCTGCATTAGGATTACTTTTTGCATATTGTTGGACGAGATATAGCGGAGAATGGAGGATAAGTCGTCACAGACATCGATAATTTCTTTCGTACATTCTTCTTCCGCCAGTATACTGATGGTGGACAATGTGTTATAGAGAAAATGAGGATTCATCTGGGACTGAAGGGCAAGCATTTTTGCCTGAATCTCATGGGAACGCAGAGAAACGACTTCGTCCAGGGAAGCCTCCAGTTTCTGGTTCATGGACTGGAAGGAATGGTACAGCTGGTTCAGTTCAACATACTGGCTGCTGTAATCCGGAACCGTGTCTTTGGAAATCGTCTTCAAATCCAGCCGGGTTGTGATTTCCTGCAGCTTTCGTAACGGTATTACCAGACTTCTGGATATCTGATAGGAAATCAGAAGCGTAGTGAGCAGGATAGCCACAAGTGTTAAAAAGATAATATTGCGGAACTGGATAATAGGTTTTAGCAGCATATCCCTGGAGGTTTCCACTAGGAATGTCCATCCAAACTGATCGGAGGTCCGGTAAGCACAGTAGGTATTGCCGGCTTCGGGTGTGTTTTCCTGGAGAATACCGTTGGAAGAATTGCTGTCCGAAATGGATTTCCAATATTCGCTGGAACTCCCCGTATGGTTATCGTGACCGGTGTTCTCGTATGCATAAACAATATGGCCGCTTTGGTCCAATATGTAAAGGTTATAAGATTCTGTTTTATTGGACAGCGTCTTATCAATAATTTTTTGGATTACGGAGAAGGGCTGCTGTAATTCCAGAACGGTATCATGAGGCAGGGTATTTTTTTCGCTAAAAGAGCGGCATAGGGAAATCACCGGTTCCTTCTGAAAACCCCAGTCATCTGTGTGAGGCTCAAGGAGGATTTTGTTCCCTTTTGCATCCATAACATCAGAGATCCAGGCAAGGTTTTTAACCTCTTCTGTGGGAATCGTTTTAAAAGTACTGGATTTCGATAAATTGATGTAGTGCCCGTCAAAATCAAATATATTAATGGAGATATTATCGATTCTATAATCCAGAGAACTGAAAACCATATCGGAAAAGTCCAGTTTTTTCTGAGCACTCTCACGTGTAAAACTATACAGATCCTGGTTTAAAAGAGATTTGATCGGTTTGGAGACGGCGATACGTTTGGAATAGTTATTGAGCCGCTCCAGCTGGGTATCGATCTGGGTAGTCAGGTTGTCGCATTTGTCCACCAGTGCGTTAGAAGCATTCTCCTTTAACGAATTAGATACGTATACATAGAAAAAAGTCACTAATATAAGGATCAGGATAACAATTAGTTTGGAATAGCTCAAAAAAAGATTGGATTGAATGGACTTATTTTTCATATCTTCCCCCAAAAGCACTTATTTTCTTAATCATATCCGTTATTTTGAGGAATTACAAGTAATTATTTACTAAAAAGAGGAAGGAAAAGAAGAAGTAGGAAAAGTCCACAATGGAAAGTCGAAAATGTGTAAATACAAAAACATTTCCGGGTGATATAGTATAAACATGTTAAACAATAAGGAGGAAGCAAAATGAAAAGCATGAAATTGAGAAAGGTATTGGGAGTTACACTGGCAGCAACGATAGCAGCAGCAGCTCTTGCAGGATGCGGCGGAAGCGGGGACAGCAAAACGGCAGCTACGGAAGCGAAAGGAACAGAAGCAAAAGGAACGGAAGAGGTTCAGGAAACCACAGCTGATGCGGCAGCCAATGACACGGAAGCGGGTTCTTCGGAAGCAGCAAAGAGCGATGAGGCAAAAGAAGGGGTTACCATTACGGTAGCAGCATCATCCAACTGGATCAAAGATATTGATAAGGAACTTGCGGCTAAATATGAAGAAGAGTCCGGCAATACGATTCAATGGCAGGCAAGTCCTGACGACCAGTATACCAACGTACTGAATTCTAAATTTGCTGTGGGAGAAGGACCTGATATTTATCTCACCCAGTCAGGAGCAGGAATTGAGGAATATCAGCCGTCTGAACACGCTTTGGATCTTTCGGGAGAAGAATGGGTATCACGTTACCGGGACTGGGCAAAAGAAGGAACCACTTATGACGGAAAAATAGTACAGTGCCTCACCTGGAGTGCTGACGGATGGGCTATGCTTTACAATCCGGATATCTTTGAAAAAGCAGGGATCAAAGAAGCACCAAAGACCTTTGACAGCTTTATGGAAGCCTGTGAGGCAATTAAAAATATTGGTATTACACCAATTTACGAACCGGGAGCTGCCCAGTGGCACCAGGCAACCTGGCTGGATACCATCTCGGCTCAGGCAGAGGAAGCAAAACCGGGACTGCGGGATTCCCTGAATAAAAACACTGCAAAGTTTGCAGAACAGGAAGGTCTTTTAAAAGGTCTGGAACAAATGAAGCAAATTGAAGAGGCAGGTTATTTTGGAGAAGAATTTATGTCTAACACCTGGGAGAGCAGTGTGGATAAGATGATAACCGGTGAATATGCAATGACGTTGGTATATACTACTTTCCAGAATGAAATTATGGCAAAAGATCCGTCCACCAATGCTGACAAGTGGGAAATGTTCTCGGTTCCTTTAAATGACAATACGGTATTTGCACAGTCTTCAGGCGGTGTTGGACGTAGTATTAACAAAGATTCTAAGGTGATCGATGCAGCAAAAGATTATTTTAATTTCCTCACCAGAAAAGAAAATCTGGAAGCTTATTATGCAGCCAGACCGGATCTGGGACAGTGTTCCTTTACGGATATCGAAGGTAACGTATCCAATGGTTATAAGACTGTAGTTGACAATGGAACAGGAGTTGGACAGAACTTTGAAACAGGTGTAACCAACTGGAACAGCACAGAGATTGGTATCCAGGTTCAGAATATGTATCTGGGCGGAACCGCTATGGAAGTGCTGGAAGGCATTGATGCTATGAGAGAACCGTTATTCGAAAAATAGAGCAAATTCAATGTAAAAGAGGTAATGGATAAGCAAAATCATTACCTCTTAAATATTAAGATGAAATAGAGAAAAGGTAAAATATTATGAACAAAAAAAAGATATACAGCCCACTATTTTCAGTTCCGGCAATTGTATTGTATACAGTTATGTTTATTATACCAGTGGTAGCCGGAATTGGCATTTCATTAACAGACTGGAATACTTCATGGTCTAAGATTTCTTTTGTAGGGCTGCAGAATTATAAAGATATTTTTATGTCCCACGGCGGTCCATATTTGAAAAGTGTGCAGCATACGCTTTTGTTTACCGTAGTAACGGTCATAGGCAAAACGCTGCTGGGTCTGGGTCTGGCGCTGCTCCTGAATACGGGGCTTAGAAGTAAAAATTTGTTCAGAGGTCTGTATTTTCTGCCCTATACACTGGCGCCTTTGATTATCGGTATCGCATTTACTTCCATTCTGGGAATGGATGGACCATTTAATAATATTCTTCGCCTTCTGGGGCTTGACGGCATGGTAAAAGGCTGGCTGGCTAATCCCCATACTGCTTTGGGAAGTACCATGGTTGTTGAGATCTGGAGAATGGCTGGATGGAATATGATGATTTTACTGGCAGGTCTTCAAATGATCCCGAAAGAGTATTATGAGGCTGCCGGAATTGACGGAGCTGGTAAATGGAAACAGTTTATCTATGTAACGCTGCCGTTCCTTAGATCCTCACTGACGATGGTCATGGTACTGAATACCATTCATGGGCTGAAGGTATTTGATATTATTTATTCATTGACAGGCGGCGGTCCCGGAACCTACTCAGAAGTTATCAATACCCAGGTGTTCAAGGAATTTGGCAGCGGGCGTTACGGCATGGCGAACGCACTTTCTGTCATTGTATTTCTGGTAACCTTTGTGATATCAATGGTTATGAAAAAAGCTTTAGTTGGGGAGGAGGAATAAAATGAAGAAAAAACAGTTGACCGGAAGAATATTAAGACTTATAACAGCAGCCATTGGCAGCCTTACCGTACTTCTTCCATTATATTTCATTGTTATTAATTCCCTGAAAACCTCAAGTGAAGCTGGAGAATTGAACTTTGCATTCCCCCAGGTAATCCAGTGGAGGAATTACATTGACGTAATTGAAGCGGGAAGCCTGGTCAGAGCATTTGGCAACAGTATGCTGATATCAGGAGCATCCGTAGTAATCTGTCTGATTGTATCGGCAATGGCGGCTTTTTCTATCAGCAGAGACAGAAATAAAATGAATAAGGGCCTCTACAATTATTTTTTCCTGGGACTTATTGCACCGGTAAACTATGTAGCAACCATATTTGTATTGAAGGCACTGCATATTCAAAATACATATTTAGGAATTATCCTGGTAAATGCAGCATTTGGTATACCGTTTCTGATTTTTCTTTTTGACAGTTTTATCGGAGGGATTCCAAGAGAGCTGGATGAGGCGGCAGTTATTGATGGAGCAGGACCTCTTGGACTGTTTTTTAAGATTATTCTGCCTCTTTTAAAACCGGTAACCATTACCGGGCTGGTACTTAACTTTTTAGGGGCATGGAATGATTTTATTACCCCGCTGTACCTTTTAAACGATACGAAAAAACTTGGAATGATTAATTCTATTTATAATTTCTTCGGGCAGCATTTCAATGAATGGAATATGATTTTTGCGGATATTCTGCTTTCGGTTGCACCGATTATGATCCTCTACATATTTGGACAGAAATATATCGTAAGCGGAACTACAGCTGGAGCAGTTAAAGGATAATTATGATGGAGAAAAAAGAATATATTTTCGGTGAACATAAATTGCTTTATTTAATCGATGACGACAGGCACGTATCTTTGTGGCTGCTGCCCCGGCAGATGAATGGAACGGTGAAGGAAGCCTGGCTTCGGGAAGCAGAGCCCTTCAGCCAGCGGTCCAATTACAACCGGGAGTGGAAAACGGGCAGTTTGGTACATCTGCATCTGCGGCACCACAGCCGTGGGGTTTCCGGTGGAATGACCATGAAATACAGCCAGAGCACTGACTGTCTGAGATATGAAAGCCAGTCTCTGCTTGAGGATGAAGCCAGTAAAACGGTGATGACAAAATTAGTATCGCCGGAAGGATATGAGGTTTTTCATTCCCTTACTTGGATAGATGGCAGAAAAGGGCTGATCTGTAATACAAATTTCAGAAATACAGGACAGCAGCCATTGATCCTGGAGATGTTATCCAGCTTTGCTTTTGAGAATCTGAGTCCGTTCCAGGAAGAGGATGGAAACGGTCAGATGGAATTACACCGATTCCGTGGAGGCTGGGCGGTGGAAGGAAGACATGTTCGCGAAACCCTGGAAAGCCTTGCACTGGAGAAAGCCTGGTGTGCCCCGTTTACGGTGAGCGAGCGGTTTGGATCGGCAGGCAGCTTTCCGGTTGGCAGATACTTTCCTCTTGCATCTGTGGAGGACCGGAAAAATAAGGTATTCTGGACAGCCCAGTTATGCCACAATGCCACCTGGCAGATGGAAGTAACCAGGTACGGAGACTGCATATCTTTCAGCGGGGGCCTGGGTGATTACGAATTTGGACAGTGGAGCCGTACAGTGGAACCGGGAGAAGAATTTGAGGCGCCCACAGCTTTTTTGTCCTGTGTACAGGGAGACATAGCCAAAGCCTGCCAGTCCGTAACAGATATGCAGAATACAGCCTGTGACAATTACGGAGAAAAAGGACTGCCAATCGTATTCAATGAATACTGCGCATCCTGGGGTGACCCGACCCAGGATAAAATGATGAACTATGCAAAATGCCTGGACAAAAAGGGAATCCGTTATCTGGTGATAGACGCCGGCTGGAGCCGGAATGGCCAGGAACAAAGAGGCAATGGAGAGTGGCTGGCAGATGAAAAGCGCTTTCCGGATATGAAACAAATGAGCACTGATTTAAGAAAGATGGGGTATATTCCGGGACTCTGGATGGAATTTGAAGTAACGACAGAAGGTTCTCCGGCTTATTCGGATGCATACGATGATATGCATTTAAAAAGCAATGGAGTTGTGATAAATGTAGGTGGCTGGAGGACATTTTGGGATTTCAGGAGAAAGGATGTCCGGGAATACCTTCAGGTTCATGTAATAGACATGCTGATCGAAAATGAAATCGGTTATTTGAAAGTAGATTATAACGGCTGTATCGGAATCGGATGCGATTGCAGCCAGGACAGTGACAAAAATGACAGACATAAAAGAAGTGTATCGCCCGCATCAGTCGGGGACACAGACAGCAGGATAAGTCCCGGGGAGGGACTCAGACAGCATTTGGCGGCAGTAAGAGAATTTTTTCAGGAAATCAAGCGGCAGATACCGGATATCATCATAGAAAACTGTGCATCCGGAGGGCACCGGCTGGAACCGTCCATGTTAGGAGTAAGCGCTATGAGTTCCTTTTCGGACGCTCATGAATCCAGGGAGATTCCTTATATAGCAGCCAATGAACACAATCTGATGCTGCCAAGGCAATGCCAGATCTGGGTTGTGCTGCATGCAGACCAGAGCGTGGATGAACTGCGGTACCGGCTGGCTTCGGGATTCCTTGGAAGAATCTGTCTATCGGGAGAGATCGATAAATTATCGGATGAACAATGGATGGAAGTGGAAAAAGGATTGGCGTTTTACCGGGAGCTGGAAGGAGTTCTTATGGAAGGGATCACCCGCATTTATGGAAACAGAAGCAGAAATATGCATGATCCGTCGGGTACCCAGGTACTGGTCAGAGAAGGAAAAGAAGAGATTATGGTTGTCTGCCATAGTTTTCAGAAAGCGGAAGAGCGGATAAAAATTCCTGCCCCAGAGGGATTTTATATAGCAAATGGTTTTCATAACCAAGTAATAAGCATGAAAGGCGGTGAGATCATCGTAGAAAGAATGAGGCCCTGGACGGCATGTGCAGTTCTGCTAAGAAGGAACGGTATTTTGTAGAAATAGTTTATGGGATCTGATGAATGGATTTGCAGTATTTGACAAAAGGAGGAAATAAGAGAATGAAAAGAAAGCTTATGGCGAAAGGGTTATCTGCTTTACTGATTACATCAGTGTTTTTGAACATGATGCCGGCAAGTGTTTCGGCTAATGAAGGAGGATCCGTAGACAGTGACGCACAGTGGGAATCGCTGCGTGGGACATTGAAGAATTATACTCCCACATGGAATGATGCCACCTATAAAGGGGATGTGGCACAGAGAATGGTAGAGACAGCATTGATGGGAAATGGAGATGTTGGTGTTAATTCTTCCGGGGATTCAAAAGAAAAGTCCTATTTAATATCAAAACAAGATTTTTGGAACTGCGGTAATATGAACACGGATAATATAGGATCTGCGGATGCAGGCAGGGTATCTCCGCTGTCCGTAGGGGGAGTGACTATACGGGAGATGCAGGAAGAGGAAGATCCGGAGATAAAACCTACCGTTACGGGATGTGGGTTCATTGATGATGAGGATCCGGAATATGTCTATGATCTGGATGGCATTATTGACGGTAAGATGGAAGCTGATAAAGACAGCTGGGCATGTAAGGGAACTGATCATGAGCCGAATGCCCATTGGTTTGAGATTAATCTAAATCAGAAAAAATCAATACAGGGATACGAAATTTATCACCATACAGATCCATTAATGTATACGGCAGATTTTGAAGTATCCGTTAGTTCCGATGGAATTAATTATGAAACAGTGCAAACGGTTACGGATAATGACCAGCAAAAAACAAGCTTTCAGTTCGACCAGGCAAAAGAAATACAATATATCAAAGTGGATATAACAAAGCCTAACGCAGACAGAGACAACACAGTTCGCATTCTGGAAATGACATTAATGGAAAGTGTCGAAGCGGCAGCAAATGTAACCGGCTGTGGATATATCAGTGATGCAAACCCTGAGTATATTTATGATTTGGATGGGATTATAGATGATAAGATGGACAAGGACAAGGATACCTGGGCATGCAACGGCGGTGAACATGGGGATGATAAAAAAAGCCACTGGTTCCAGGTTGATTTCGGCAAAGTAAACCTGATTAAGAAATATGTTCTTTACCATCAGGGCTCTTATAACAATTCACAGACAGAGATGAATACTTCTGACTTTGAAGTCCAGGTGAGTAAGGATGGCGAACATTACGAATCCGTTCAGACCGTAACAGAAAATGTGGATAATGCCACCGAATTTATTCTGGATGAAGCAATAGAAGCGCAGTATGTGAAAGTTTTAATTACAAAGCCAAATCCTGGAAGGGACAGTACTGCCCGAATTGCAGAAATGCGGTTTTTTGATGAGAGCAACAAAAACCTGATCACTGGTGACACCATATATGACTTTAAAGAAACATTGGATATAACGGATGGCAGACTGGATACAAGTATGGAGATAGCAGGAATTCCTGTTACCAGTTCGTCCTGGATCTCTGCTACAGATAATGTAATGGTAACGGAGATAACATCCACAGGAGAGGAACCACTCAATCTGGAAAGTGCAGTCTGGACAAGAGCAGATCTGGAAGACTTTCCACTGGATTCCGGAGTTGACGGTGATATGGCATGGGCATCAAAGAAATCCGTTAATCTGGTTGAAAACCAGAATGATAAATCCTGGACTTCTGAGGTGGTATTAAAATCAAAAGTTCTGGGCACGCAAGCAGTTGCTGAGAAAAATAAAGATTCAGAAGCAGTCCTGAAGTTTACCTTAGAGCCGGGACAGACTGTACAGATTGTAACATCTGTCGGTGGCGGCGGTCAGAATTACGATTATACAGGAAGTTTACAGGGTAAAGAGCCGCAAATTGAGGCATCAGAAATCCTGGCACAGTATCAGAATGCCCAGGATCTGGCATCCTTAAAAGAAAGCAATGACCAGTGGTGGAAAGATTACTGGCTGAAATCTTATATTAACATCGGAGATGAGCAGCTGCACAGATATTATTACGGATCTTTATATTATATGGCATGTACCAGCAGGGAAGACAGTCTTCCATCCGGTCTCTACGGGATCTGGACCACAACGGACGGCGCTATGTGGAACGGAGATTTCCACATGAATTATAACTTTATTGCACCGTTTTATGGGATGCATTCCAGCAACCGCGGGGAATTTTCCAAATCCCTGAAAGATCCACTATTAGATTTCATGGAAAGCGGCAGCCAGAGAGCAAAGACAGACCTGGCTAATGTATATCATGATTATATCTATGGAGGAAATCAGCCAGGCGAAAACGGAACAGCCTTTAACGATGGTAAATTTGACGGGCGGCCAGAACTGGTAAATGGAATTGATGATGGTATCCTTTATCCGGTTGCGCTGGGACCATGGGGGTCTTACGCATGGGGCGGTGAAGCAGGCGGATATCTGATGCAGGTATACAATGCAGGATTTTCCGCAATGGGTCTGACTCAATATTATAATTATACGAAGGACGGAGACTATTTAAAGGAAATCTATCCCTATCTGCTGGCGAATGCTAATTTTTATGAAAAATGGTGTGAAAAAGAAGATCTGGGAGATGGTAAATACCGTTATAATATCTGGACAGGAGCACATGAGAATACCTTTGACATGAATTCCGGAACTGCTATCGGTACCGTAAAAAATATATTAGAATGTCTGATCGATGGAACAGAGGATGGAAATATATTCCCTCCGGCAGAGAAACTGGCTGTCTGGAAAGACATGTATGAAAACTTTGCAGATTACCCGATTCAGGAATTTGTGCCTCAAAGTGATGCGAATTTCACATATGACAAACCGTATATCCCGTTAAGCGAGGTAGGTGCGAAATTCAGGGCACATGAGGCAAATGTAGGGCTTGAGTTTATAGCACCGGGCCAGCAGCTGGGATATGATTCCGATCCGAAAGTCCGGGAAGCTGCAAGAAACAGTATTGAACTGAAAGAGATTGCAAACAGAAATATATGGTCTCAGATTAACGAAACCCCGAAGGTGTACCTCCATGCGGTAAGAAGCGGTGTTGACCCGCAGTACATTATGGACAAATTCAAGATTCTCCTGGATAGTTCCATGTGTGAGAATTTCGTAATTCAGGACGGCTATCATGGAATAGAAAAGGCAGGCGCAATCGAATTTATTAACACCATGTTATTACAGAGTGACAATGATATTATAAAGGTATTCCCAAATTGGACCGGAGCGGATGCAAGCTTTACCAGACTGAGGGAAAGAGGTGCATTTTTACTGTCTTCCAGCATGACAGGCGGACAAGTGGATTACATTGAAATTACCAGTGAAAAGGGAGAACCGGTCAAACTGGTAAATCCCTGGGATAACGCTATTGTAAGAGTAACCGATCAGTCAGGACAGGAAATCGATTATAAAAAAGGCTCTACGGTAAATACCGGTGAGAAGACAATTGAATTTGAAAGCACAGAAAATGCTGTCTATACCATCGCATATGCAGGAGAAGAACCGGCTGACTACACAAAAGTGGATGCGGCACTGGATCAGGTTCCCCAGGATCTCAGCATCTATACCCGTGAAAGTGCAGGGGCTGTAACGGAAGCGGTTAACGCTGTTGTAAGAGATCTGACGATTGACCGGCAGGCAGAAGTGGATGCGATGGCCGCAGCAATCGAAAAGGCAGTCCAAGGGTTGATAACACAGGAATCTGTTGATCTGGAAACGGCAAAGACAGCTCTTGAAAAAGAGATATTAGTAGGAAAAGCCATGATGGAGAAAGGACAGGGCATCTATACAGACACCAGCTGGACAGCATATATCAATGCGGTGAACAATGCCATCCAGATGTCAGAAAAGCAAGATGCAGTCTCATCTGAAGTAAACGGAGCAGTAAACCAGGCAAAAAATGCATTCGAGAACTTAACAGTTAAAGTGGATACTTCCCTTGTGGAAGCGAAAAAAGAATTTCAGTCCATCTTGTCCGTACTGAATACAGTTTTGAGCAAAGGTCAGGGGAACTATACGGATGCAAGCTGGAAAGCTCTCAAGGATACGATTGCACAAGGCTCAGCGCTTGCGGCAAAACCAACGGCAGATAAAGCAGAGATGCTGGCAATGTCTCAAAAACTGAGACTGGCTGCAAATGGTTTAGAGCTTAAGCCAGTTATGCCGCCGGCTGTAGAACTTCCAAAGCCCGGTACAGCTTTTAGCTATAAGGGTCTGAAATACAAAGTGCGAAAAGCAACGGAAAAGGAAAAGACAGTGAGCGTAATCGGCGCTGTATCAAAGTCAGTTAAAAAAATTACGATTCCGGCTGACGTTAAATACAAAGATCATACTTATAAAGTAGATTATATCAGAAGCAGTTCCTTCCGGAACTTTAAGAAACTGGAAAGCGTTAGTATAGGCAGAAATGTTACCGCCATAGGACCGCGTGCATTCCAGAACTGTAAAATGCTGAGCAGCGTAAAGATTGGAAAAGGTGTTACGGGTATCGGAAATTACGCATTCTATGGTTCTGAAAAGAAACTGAAATATGTTAAGATTTATTCAGTGAAGCTGAGCAAGGTAGGAAAAAAGGCATTCTACCAGAGCAGTGGTAACGGGGTGATGAAAGTGCCGTCTTCTAAGCTGAGTGCTTATAAGAAATTATTGAAAGATAAAGGGATTAAGACGGTTGTGAAATTTTAAAAAATAAATAGTAGTATCGATACAAGGAAATAACCAATCTTCAGTTTTATGGAAGATTGGTTATTTTTTTGAAAATATCGAAAGATACCTGCCCTGGTCAAAATAATTATCCAAAATGTCACATCTTGTCAAAAACGTGGTTGTATTAATTATAATAATTAGATATAATATGATAAAGGTGTTCTGAAAAGATGATAGAAAAGCACTTCCAATATATTAAGCAGCAAACAAATACATGATTGCGGAGTCTGTGAAGATGAGAAAAAAGAATGAGTTTTTTATATATACCAGCATGTGGATGATAGCAGTCATTATTCTGCTGGTGCTTTTAGTGCAGAATCTTGGAGATGCCAGGGTGGTTAATTACAGCGGCATCGTCCGGGGGGCGACGCAGAAGCTGGTGAAAGAAGAGATTAGTGGTTTTCCCGATGACCGGTTGATTGACAGGCTGGATGGAATCATTGTGAATCTGCAGACCGGAGATGGAGAATTTAACCTTCGCAGAAATGGTGATAAAAATTATCAGGAACAGCTGGCAAAGCTGAAGGAAATATGGGAACAGATAAAGCGAGAAATCCAACTGGTCCGGCAGGGGGAAGTTTCTTCTGATAATCTATACGAACTAAGTCAGGTGCATTTTACAGAAGCAGATCAGATGGTTTTATTGGCAGAGCAGAGTTCGGAACAAAAACTGTTAAAGTCCATCGGAATCTATACAGCAACGCTGCTTTTGTCAGTAGCAGCTTTTACCATTGTAAACAGGCGTAACCGCAGATTGCTGTTGAAAAGCATCCATACTGACAATCTCACAGGGATATTGAACCGGGACGGATTTAAGGCAGAAGCCGCTTCTCTGCTGCACCGCTATCCGGATAACCGGTATTGTCTGATTGAATTTGATATAGATGATTTTAAGTTTCTGAATACCAGCTATGGCTATGAGCAGGGTGACCGGCTGTTATGCGCACTGGCGGACAGCATTCAGTCAACCTACAATGGGGATCAGCTTAGCGCCCGGATTGCTTCAGATGATTTTGTCATTCTGGTGAAGCAGGGTCCGGAACTTGTAGATAGGCTGCGCAACCTTCTTGCAGATACTCTTCATCTGGCATTTCTCAATATTTCGGAGTTTATTACATTTACGATTGGTGCCTATGAGCTTCCGGAGGATTGCGGCAACATTCAGACGGTGATGGATAAGGCAAATATGGCTCATAAAAATGCAAAAGCAGAGGGTAAATCCATATCTCTGTGGTATGACGAAATGTTACTGGATAAGCTTAACTGGGAGAACCAACTGACAAAGCGTATGCGCAAGGCACTGGGCAACGGGGAATTTAAAATGTATCTGCAGCCGAAATACAGTTTAGCTGATCTGAAAATCCGTAATGCAGAGGCATTGGTACGCTGGGATATACCGGATGAAGGTACCGTGTGCCCGGATCAGTTTATTCCTTTGTTTGAGAGAAATGGAAGTATTGCGGAAATTGATTTTTACATACTGGAAAAAGCCTGTGCTTATATCCGCAAGTATCTGGACACATTTGGAACAGAATTTCATATTTCTGTAAATTTCTCAAGAGTTACAATCTATCAGCAAAGATGTTATTCCACAATTCTGGAAATTACAGACCGGTTTCAGATTCCCCACAACTGTATTGAGATTGAAATTACAGAGAGTGCATTTAACGGAATATCAGAGGTGATCGTGCAGAAAATACTGAATCTCCAGGAGGAAGGGTTCATTATATCCATGGACGATTTTGGATCGGGGTATTCCAGCTTGAATCTGCTGAACAAGCTTCCGATCCAGGTACTGAAATTAGATCAGGAGTTCTTGCGTGAGTATGGGACTGAGGGCAAAGCCAAAAATGTAATCAGCTGCGTGACGGAGCTTGCACATACACTGGATATGAAAGTGGTGTGTGAAGGAGTTGAAAAACAGGAACATGTTGATTTCTTAAAGAAGATTGGCTGTGACTATGGACAGGGATATTTTTTCTCAAAACCGATACCGGAGGAAGAGTTCTGTCTGGCAGATCTGGAACAGTCAGCAAAAGAACTTGCAAATTGACGGATTGTGGAAACAGGGATATACTAAGTTCAGGTTTTATATCTGATGGAGGTGACAATCATGAGCGATCTTGGCAAACTGCCCAATGTGGGAAAAGTATTAGAGAAACTGCTGGTGGATGCAGGAATTACAACTGCAGAACAGCTGCGGGAAATTGGAACAGAAGAGGCATTTATCAGAGTACGCATGCAAGACCCGGGTGCGTGTATCAATATGCTTTATGGCATTCAGGGAGCAGTGGAAGGAATAAAAGATAAGTATCTGGAAGAAAGCACAAAAGAGAATTTGAGGCAATTTTACAGAAGCTTATAGGAATGTAAAGTTAAAGCTCCGGTGGGATGACACCGGAGCTTTTCACGACTATTGAGGGTAGCCGTGATTATGGAATATATTAACAAGATGCTAATACAATATAAATCTATCATATTCGACAGATTCATACAATTAAAATCGTTCGACAAATAATCTTATAAATCAACAGAGGTACAGACCGTCATTCAACCTTTAATCTTTTACATACTATTATATTTTCATATTTTTTCGTCGATATCCCGCAGGTGTTTCCCCTGTCACCTTCTGAAAAGTATCAGAAAAAAAGCTGCGAGAACTAAACCCGAGCTCATTACTGATATCAATAATACTCATATTTGTTGTGCTAAGTAAAATCTTAGCCTTCTTTATCCGTTCCTGATGGATATACCTACTAATGCTACTTCCCATTTCCTGTTTGAATTTACGGGAAAAATAGTATTCGGTATATCCCGCACGCGATGCCAGAAACTGAGTGGTTAGCTTTTCAGTGATATGCATGGTGATATAATCGCAGCAACTTAGGACAGCTCTGGAAATATTGGCATTGGTTCGTACCTGTCGAACTTTTTGTACATATTCCTCCATGATGTTTTCAACAAGAACTGAGGCTTCCGGAATAGAACCGGAGTCTTCAATTCTCTGGGTATAATAATCTTGCATAGTATAAGAAACAGCAGGAGATAGACCTCCTTCAATGGCTGCACGAGAACAAAGTGTTAAAAGGACAATCACATTATTCTTTGCATTGCGCAGAGGGCCTCCGGAATCAAATTTAACACCGCTGCTTAAGGTGCGGGATACATTTAAAGCTTCTTTATAATGGAGATTTCCATCTCGAATCATCTGAATAAATGTCTGCTCTGATGCCCAGATACCCCAGTGTTCATCTGATTTGGAGGATAAGTTTTCCGTATCCTTAGAATTATCTGTTGATGTAATATGCTGTAGTTGATGAATGTCAATTTTTTCTCCAGTGATACAGTAGTGAAGCATAATCGCATACTGGTAGAGGAGATTGAGAGGTACGATTGGAACCTGTTCCAGCTGCCTTAGTACATCCATCCGGATTTGGACGGACAAATCGTGCCGGTTAAGACTTTCTTTTACCTGCTGGTAAGAATTCTTTCCGGTAAAAATCGGGCCAATGACATGGACATGAGTCAAACTGTTGCCATCCCATTCAAAGTCGGCAATCCACAGAAAATTCAAAAAGGTATCCAAAATGAGCGGATAATGACCGGTCTTGGCATAGTTAAGCAGATAAGTTGACTGGCTTAGTAAGGAATAATTATTACCCATGGCAAACTCTTTGGGACAGCTTGTATGAAGCAATGTCAAATCAGCGGTATAAGCCCAGTAGTATATATTATGGCTGCAACAAATCAGTTCTTGAAATAATTTTAGATTTTCTATGATACTCAATACACATTCCCCTTTCTAGCATATAAACTTGCGAACTTTGAACTGCTATGCTCTGCTCTTTTCTAAATAGGGGGAGAGTTTGGGAATATCCTCCTTGCTCATACAACAAATCGATCCCTGACTCCAATCATAGGAATGGCTGGCAACCGTACAGAAGATATATTGGCTCAAAGTAGAACTAAGATTAAGTCTGTCTCCATCTGATGTTTCATAATACACTTCACCTTGGCATTTCTGAATTTCCAATAAAAACTTTGTTATATCTATATTTGATTTTAAATTCATATCCTTTGCTCCTAATCTCTTATCGTATGCTTTCATTATATTATACATTCTGAAAAAAAACAGTTAAAAATTCGTGAATTTGTACAAAAAATAGTTGATAAATAATTATATACAAATATTGAACAAAAAAGCAAAATTTTGAAAACAAGGAAATGAAATAGTATATATAATCAGATCATAGAGAAAAGCAATATGTAAGAGTAAACTTGGTTAGAGTAGAGAGGAGAAGCAAATGATGTTTTCAAAAGATTTTATGCTTGGAGCTGCGACAGCAGCACATCAGGTGGAGGGAAACAACATACACAGCGATTATTGGGTACAGGAACAGATACCACATTCTATGTTTAATGAGCCGTCCCTTGATGCAGTGGATCATTATCATCGATATGAAGAGGATATTCATCTGATGGCAGAGGCGGGACTTAATACCTACCGTTTTTCAATTGAATGGGCGAGGATCCAATCAGAACCGGATACGTGGGATGAGGCAGAAGTACAGCATTATCGTAATGTGTTGGACTGTTGCTATGCAAATCATGTGCGACCGATCGTTACCATGCATCATTTTTCGTCACCTAAATGGCTAATCTGTCAGGGCGGATGGGAAAACCCGGAAGTGGTGGAGAAGTTTGCTGCATATTGCAAGCGTTTAGCCAGTGAACTGGGTGATAAAATGGAATATGTCTGCACGATCAACGAGGCAAATATGCGTCTCCAGCTGGCGGCATTAATGAAAGAAATGGTGCTGCGAATGGGAGGACAACAGGCAGATGCAGATAAAGAAATCGGTGATAGAAAGAGTTCAGCGCAAGAGAGTGATGTGCAAGTTGGCATCAATATGAATAAAGAAAACATGATGCTCAGCATGATGGAGAGTGCGCAGGCCTTTGACATACAGAATCCCATGGATGTTCACACCTTTGTATCTCAGTGTACAACGGAGGGTGACCTATTAGTAATGAAAGCCCATGAAGCAGCAAGGGATGCAATGAAGGAAGCGTGTCCGCATCTGAAAATTGGCTTGACCTTATCATTACATGATATGCAGCCTTATCCCGGTGGCGAGGCATTTGCTGAAAAAGAATGGGATGAGGAATTTAAGCACTACCTGCCATACATTAAGGATGATGATTTTCTGGGCGTACAGTGTTATACCAGAAAGCGTTTTGATGAAAATGGTGGTGCGCAGGCAAAAGATGAATGTTTGCGGACACAGATGGGATATGAAGATTATCCTTTGGCGATTGCAAACGTAATTCGTAAGGCTGCAGAAGAATTCAAAGGTGATTTGATTATTACCGAAAATGGAATCGCAACGGCAGATGACAGCAGACGCTGCCAGTTTATCAAAGAAGTGACGGAAGGAATCCAGGCTTGTATAGACGATGGGATTCGGGTGAAAGGATATATGTACTGGTCACTCTTAGACAATTTTGAATGGCAGAAAGGCTATGGTATGAAATTTGGTCTAATCGGTGTGGACCGTAGCACTCAGACACGTTATCCCAAGGAAAGCCTTCAGGTGCTTGGAAGCTTAATGGAACGATAAAAGTAAAAGAAAAGGGGGAACAAAAATGAGCAAGAAAGAGAAAAACACACAAAGTGAAATCGATGGTGTACAGTATCGTCGGGCAAAAACATGGCAGATTGCCTTAGCGCAGCTCAACAGTGGGGCGGCCATGTGTTTCTATATGCTAATCGGTTATGCAAGCTACGTTGGAAACGTGGGATATGGTGTTGCAACCGCATTGGTTGGAATGATTATCACAGGTACCCGTATTTTTGATGGCATTACTGATCCGCTGATTGCATTATTGATTGATAAAACGAACACACGGTTTGGAAAGCTTCGTCTTTTTATGTTTGGGGGCTGGCTGATTGAGACTCTGGCAGTATTCATGATGTTCAATTGGTTCAGCGACAAAGGGCATGGCATAGTTACCTTTATTCTAGTGTACATGCTGTACATTATTGGCTACACAATGAATAATATGGCTGGTCAGGTCATCGGACCGGTGCTGACCAATGATCCGAAACAAAGACCGTTAGTAGGAGTGTGGTCAACTGTTTACAACTACTTCATCCCGATGTGTATATCAATGGGGATTACAGTTGGAATCTTACCTAGATATGGAAATCAATTTACCGCCCCGATGTTGGCTGCAGCTTGTACTTTTGCAGTAACCGTTTCCTTTATACTGGAACTTTTGGCCTGCATAGGTGTTTCACCAGCAGATAAGACGGAAAACTTTAAGGGAATCAGTACTAAGAGCAATCAGGAAGAGGTAAAGATCAAAGATATGATTACCATCCTTAAGACCAACCGCGCCCTTCAGACTTATATTTTTGCTGCAACATCAGATAAACTAGCCATGCAGACGGCTGGGCAGGCAGTTGTCACGACTATGTTATATGGAATCATTATCGGTAATATGCAGCTTTCAACCATTGTCAATATGGTAGCCATGCTTCCTTCCATTATATTTGCTATTTACGGTGGACGCTATGCCGGAAAACATGGAAATAAAGAGTCAATTATTACGTGGACACGCCTGTGTATTATTACCACCGCTATTTTGATAGTATTTTTTGGAGTGACATCTTCCTGGACAGTGGGAAAGGTGATACCACTGATGATAGTTTTCTTTGTTCTGACATTGTCTACAAATGGCTGTAAAATGTGTGTGACGACGGCAACCGGCGCTATGTTGGCGGATATCATCGATTATGAACTGGATCGTTCCGGTAAATATATGCCGGGCACGATGACAGGTGTTTATAGTTTTGTCGACAAGATGGTTTCCTCCCTGGGTGCAACGATTGCTACCGGAAGTGTGGCCGTAATTGGTTATACAGCAGTAATGCCACAGCCAACCGATAAGAGAACACCTGCAATCTTTATAATGGCGTTGGTATTGACTTATGGTCTGCCAATTCTTGGTTGGATCTGTACATTGGCTGCACTTAAATTCTCACCATTATCCAAAGAGAAGATGGTAGAGGTGCAGCAAAATATTCAGGAGAAGAAAGCACAGGCGGAAGCAGAAGAAGAGTCATTCGCTTAAGGGTACAGGGAGGTATAGATTTAAATGAAAGCAATTAAACTCAAGACAGAACGCCTGGTGAATCCACTTGGAATTGACATCAAACAACCGTCTTTATCATGGATTTGCCAAGATGGAATTACTCAGACCGCATATGAAATAGAAGCGGTATCAGATGGTTGCATCATCTGGAATAGCGGGAAAGTATCGACAAATAAAATGCAGGTGACTTTTGGCGAAGTACTGGAAAGTAAGCAGCGGGTAAGCTGGAAAGTCCGTCTTTGGGATGAAGCGGATACGGTTGGAGAATGGAGCGAGGAAGCTTATTTCGAAGCGGGTATTCTGGATGCTGCGCAGTTTGTGGCAAAGTGGATAAATCCGGAATTGGAAAGCGATCCAAGTATACATATGCCAGCCAGTTATTTGCAGACAACTTTTAACGCACCTCTTGGAAGTCAGGCGCGACTGTACATCACCTGCCACGGGCTGTATGAAGCATATCTGAACGGTCTGAGGGTGGGCGACTTCGTGCTTGCACCGGGAAGCGATACCTATAATAAAAAACTGACCTATCAAACTTACGATGTAACTGAGCTGGTGAAAGAAGGAAAGAATGATGTCCAGGTGATCTTAGGGGATGGATGGTATCGCAGCTGCTCCGGTGTGGATGGAGAGAGAAATCTCTTTGGTGAAGATATTGCGCTGTACTTTCAGTTGGAAGTTGATGGTGTGCCAGTTTGCATTTCAGATGAAAAATGGCAGGCAACCCAGGATGGACCAATACGTGAAAATGATATGCAGCAAGGTGAAATATATGACGCCCGGAAGGAGAGATTGACAAGTTGGCATGAAGTGAAGGTGCAAGATTTCCAGATCGCCCATTTCAAAGGTTCAAACTCAGTACCTGTCGTGGAACAGGAACGTTTTGCCGGAAAGATAATGATTACACCGAACGGTGAAACGGTGATTGATTATGGACAGAACCTGGCAGGTTATGTGGAAATTACCGTGGATGCGAAGGAAGGCCAGACTCTCATCATGACCCATGGTGAATCGCTGGATGAAAATGGGAATTTTACAATTGAGAATTTTCAGGACCGTAAACGACATAAAGAAGGTGAAATAAAGCAGCGTGTGGAATTGATCTGTAGAAATGGCCGAAACCATTATAAATCTAAATTTACTATTTGGGGGTTCCGCTACGCGAAAATAGAAACCGATATAGATTTGGCCACAGCTACCTTTACTTCCATTGCCGTATATTCCAATATGGAGCAAACTGGGAGCTTTCAGTGCTCCAATGAAGATGTGAATCAGCTGGTGTGCAACAGCATCTGGAGTATGAAATCCAATTTTTGCGACATGCCAACCGATTGTCCAACCAGAGAGCGTGCAGCGTGGACAGGGGATATGGGAATCTTTATTGAAACCGGACTCTTTTTTGCTGATTGTTATCCGGTCGTGCGAAAATGGCTGAGTGAGTGTCGCTTGAATCAGTATGATGATGGAAAACTTGCGATTATCGCACCGCCAAATAACCCAATGAGTCAATACGCCGGAATGTTAGCCTCTTCGGTTGGCTGGGGTGATGCAAGCATAATTGTGCCATATACCTTGTATAAACGGTTTAATGATGTTCGCATTTTGGAAGAAAATTATGAAATGATGCAAGGATGGTATGGATTTTTAGAGAACCGCGCAAAGCAGATCAATGAGCAAAACACGACTGAAAAAGAAAATCCCTATGCAATGTATACCATAGACTCGGGTGTTGACTTTGGCGAGTGGTGCGAGCCGGGTGTCTCGGCGATGGCAGCTATGTCAAAGCCGCAATATAAAGTGGCTACAGCATATTTTGCCCGTTCCGGCAGAATGCTGGCAGAAATAGCCGAGGTCCTTGGACGAAGCGAAGATGCCGCACATTACAGGGATACCGCAGAGAATGCTGCAAATGCATTTCATTTTGTAGGGACTGATAACGGAAAGATCCATTCGGATCGCCAGGCAGAGTATGTACGCGCCATCTCGTTTGATTTGCTGAGCGAGGAAGAAGTCAAAGAGGCGGCGGCAGAATTAAATGGAAAAATCATAGAAAATGACTATCACCTAAATACCGGGTTTCTATCGACACCGTCGCTGTGCAGTGTATTGGCGGAGTATGGATATCAGGAAACGGCTTATCGTTTACTACTACAGGATACAATGCCGGGATGGTTGTATGAAGTGAAAAAAGGTGCTACTTCTATTTGGGAAACCTGGGATGGCATCAATGAAAAAGGTGAAGTTAGTGCATCGCTGAATCACTATTCCTACGGTTCTGTTTGCGGGTGGCTGTTTGCCGGCGTGTGCGGTATTCAGGTGGAAAATGATAGAATAAAGATAGCTCCACAACCACATCAGCTACTGGGATATGCTAAAGCGGTTTATCAGTCTTCGATGGGGGAAATTGTCAGCGCATGGAAATATGAGCAGGATCAGTTTTTTTATGAAATCACGGTTCCAGCCAATGCAAAGGCAGAAGTATGTTTACCGGATGGCAGACATGAGTTCGTGACAACAGGCGTTCATCATTTTTAAAGGAAGGGTAAAAATTATGCGTAATACGATTTTATTGGATAACGGCTGGCAGTTTGTAAAAACAGCTGCCAGTGCCTCTGCAGCATGGGAGACTTCAGGAGAAGCAGTAACCCTCCCCCACACATGGAATGCCATAGATGGGCAGGACGGTGGTAATGATTATTATCGTGGACTCTGCTGGTATACGAGAAAATTGGACATAACCGAAGTGGCAGATGGACAGTCTTTGGCAGAATTAAAGAAGGAGAAGGAGATCTGGCTGGAATTCTGCGGTGCCGCGATGACGGCTGAAATATATCTGAATGGAGAAAAAAGGATAACTCACGAAGGTGGATATTCGACCTTTAGGGTAAATCTGACTGAATATCTGCAGGAAGAGAACCAGTTGACGGTTTCGGTTGATAATTCGGACAATGACCGGGTATATCCGCAAAAAGCCGATTTCACCTTTTATGGTGGTCTTTACCGGGAAGTGAACCTGTTGATTGTACCAAAAGTACATTTTGCCCTTGGCTATGCCGGCGGATCGGGCATCAAGGTAACGCCGGAAGTGGTCAGAAAGGATGCAAAAGTAACCGCCGAAGCCTGGATAGAAGGTGTGGCAGAGAAGGTTACTTTTGTAATCGGTGACATGATACAGGATGCCCAAATCATTGACGGACACGCAGAGACGGTATTTACCATTGAAAATGTACATCTTTGGGATGGCATCGATGATCCATATCTGTACACCATGAAAGCGGATATTTGTCAGAATGATAAACACGGTGACAGCATTACTACTAAATTTGGTTGTCGCACCATCAAATTTGACCCACAGGAAGGATTCTTCTTAAATGGTCGCAGCTACCCGCTGCGTGGAGTTTCACGTCATCAGGACCGTCTGGGGACGGGAAATGTCCTGACGAAAGATATGCAGATAGAGGATCTGGAAATTATCCGGGAAATCGGTGCAAATACCATCCGTTTGGCGCATTATCAGCATAGTCAGTTTTTTTACGATCTGTGCGATGCTTGCGGTATGATTCTCTGGGCAGAGATTCCATACATCACCCAGCATATGCCAAACGGCAGGGTAAATACCTTAAGTCAGATGCGAGAGTTGGTGGTGCAAAATTATAATCACCCATCGATTGTCTGCTGGGGATTATCGAATGAAATTTCTGCAAGTGGCGGCGTAACCGATGATTTGATGGAAAACCACCGGTTATTAAATGATCTGTGCCATAGTCTGGACGCGACCCGGCCGACCACAATGGCCCATGCATTTATGCTGGAGACGGACAGTCCGCTATTAGAAATACCTGATATTGCCAGTTATAATCTGTACTTTGGCTGGTATCTGGGCGAGCTGGAACAAAACAACAGTTTCTTTGATGAGTATCATGCGACTTACCCAAAACGATGTATCGGATTTTCTGAGTATGGTGCAGATGCCAATCCGGCATTTCATTCATCAAATCCGGAGCGCGGTGATTATACCGAAGATTATCAGTGTGTTTACCATGAACATATCATCAGGATGATAGAGGAGCGTCCGTATCTCTGGGCGACCCATGTCTGGAACATGTTTGACTTTGCGGCAGACGGAAGAGACGAGGGGGGGAAGAACGGTCAGAATCAAAAAGGGCTGGTTACCATGGATCGAAGGTTGAAAAAGGATGCGTTCTATCTGTATAAGGCATATTGGAGCCAGAAAGCATTTGTCCACTTGTGTGGCAGCCGATATGTGGATCGGGCAGAGGCAGTAACCCAGGTAAAGGTCTATTCCAATCAGCCGGAAGTGACCCTATATGTAGATGGGGAGCCGATTGAGACACAAAAGGGGAAACGGGTATTTTGCTTTGCAGTGCCCATTAGTGGCAATCATACCGTGCAAGCTCTGGCGGGACAATGCACTGATGCAATGGCGATTCGCAAGGTAGAAAAACCAAATCAGGATTATCGGTTCGGAACAGCCGGAGACCTTGTCAACTGGTTCGACAAAGATGATTTTAAAGAGGGATATTTTTCAATCAAAGATACGCTGGCAACATTGCAGAGCCATCCCCAGACAGGAGCAATCATGGGAGCGATGATGGCACAGACATCTGCCGGCCGGGGTGATGTGGCCGAAAGTGTAAAGGATAACCCGAACCTGATAAAAATGATGGGAGCTATGACTTTGGAGAGTATGTTAAAGCAGGCCGGAGACGTCGTGAGTCAGGAGCAGGTAAAGGCTTTGAATGCAGCATTGCAGCAGATTCCGAAACAATAGAGGAAACGTAAAAATGGAAATGAAAAAAACGGTAAAAGCAGTTCAGATGATACAGCTCGGCACAGTCATGGGAAGCGAAAAGAAAGCAAAAGAGACCATGCGGTTAATGAAAGAGGCCGGATATGACGGAATCGAACTGAATGGCTTTATGATTAAAAAAATGCCCATAATTGTCCGTATCCTCACCACACTTGCCAGAATGCCGATGGGAAAGACCGGCAAATTGGATTGGGAAAAGCTGATGGCCGAGTCTGATTTGAAGGTGGTCAGTGTACATGAAGACCTGGGAAGCTGCATGCGGGCACCGGAGGATATTATCGCCGAAGCAAAGGTCTTTGATACCAAATATATTGTGGTGACTGGGATGCACCAGTTTGACTATTCAGATAAAGCGGCGGTGCTGGAGTTGATCGAGAAATTGAATCATGTAGGAAAAATTTTTGCAGAAGGAGGTATTTCCCTGTTATACCATAATCACAACTGTGAATTTCGCAAGGTAGAGTCAGGCAAAACGGCCTATGACTTGATTCTAGAGAAGACTAATCCGAAGTATGTTAACTTCGAATTTGATTCCTACTGGCCAACTGAAGCAGGTGTAGATGTACTGCCATTAATGGAGCGGCTAGGTGAACGGATGAAGCTGTACCACATCAATGACCGCGGAAGCCGTGTGAGTGGAAGGACTAGCTCGATTCTTAAGTCAGATAGCATGGAGTTGGGATATGGGAACATGAATCTTACGGTGATGGTGGAACAAGCTAAGAAAGCCGGCGTGGACGCGGTGATTCTGGAGAGCCATAAAAACTGGGTGGATAAATCGCCGATAAAATCATTTCAGATGAGTGCGGAGTTTATGAACAAATATGTGACTTTTTAACAGGCATTTAAGATGTGCAGAAAGTAGAGGCTGCAAAGTAGAAAGGAAGGAATTATGTTAATTGAAAATACAGAATATGGTCGCATTGAAATCATAGACATTCCGCTGCCAGACGGAATTGATACAAATATAAACGGGACCTATACTTTTTCCGGGCGTGTATTAGTATCTGTGAGAGAACCTGAAAAAGATGAAAACTGGTATCGGGTGTTTACAATATCAGAGGATGGTCGGGACCTCTGTGAACTATTTGCTGGAGTAATCCCAATGAAAAAGGGAGCCAACGGAATCCGCTGGATGTGTTATTCCGATAATAAAAGGATCTTGCTAGGGGACTATGTGTTAGAATGTACACCAGATCTGGATAGATGTACCTCGTGCGAGTTAGTGGAAGTGGTATTTCCAGAAGAGATCTACAAAATCCCAGGGTTATTTATGAGATGGTCCGAACCATTGATTGCGCCTGACAATGAGCATATATGCTTCTCTTCCCTAACAGGGAACGGAGTTTTTAATTTTCTGGGAAGCCTAGTGAGAAAGGAATCCCATTATGAAATGGAAGATATGTGTATCATCAGTACTGTGAATGAGGTCGAACCAGATTTGGAAAATGAGGGATTTTTCCGTACCCAGGTAAGCAGAGGAGGGGAAGTTAAACAGTTTGTAAGAGGAGGAAGAGGTCTTACGCTGGCTGGTGGGGGAACCTGCATTACGGAAAGTACGCTGCAGATGCTGGATACAGAAGAGATTGCTCAGATTACAGAAACACTTGGCTATGAAGAAACGGCTATCTTTTCTCCAAATGAGCGGTATGCAGTTTGTATGTCGCCAAGATTTTCACCGAAGACGGACTGTGGGGTACTAGGGGTTGTGCCACTGCATAAGGATAATATCACGCGGAGAAAATATTTGAATGTGTTGTATCAGTATGCGATTTCAGGAGTCCGTTATGAAAAAGCCGGTAATATTGGTCCGGTACTGATTGATGTCCAGCGTTCTATGAATGAGGGAAGAGCTTACGAGGGGATAAATTTAAGTGATCCGGAAGGAAAATGGGTGTATTATTCTCCTATGAGCTGGCATCCGGACAGTACAAAAGCAATGTGGAACGAAAGTACCCGGTTAGTAGAGGGAAAAGTAAAAAGCAGACTGCGCAAATGCAAGCTTTTGGATGTGCAGCCGTCAAAGCCTGAAATGTGGGGAGTGACTCCGGGAAAAGAGGAGATACCTTATGCGCTTCCAATGGAATATGCCAGAATGCAGACAGAACCACCCTATCCCGTAAAAATAGAAGGTGTATGTGGCATAGTGGTAAACTCATATATAACGGGTGATACAGTAGAAACCAGATATGACCACTACAGTGAGGACGGAAAGACCTTTTATGATGGGTGGATCCGGGTAAAAGCGCCGGCCAACATGTTTGTACCTGAAGAAACGGTCATTTGGAGCAATCTTCAAGTAACAGGAGAACATGCGGGGCAGATGAAATTGAGGATTACATTTTTACCGGACAGTAGATTTCAGGTACATCTTGCAAAAGATATGGATGAGGATGGGAAGCCGAAATCTTACGGTTTTGCAGAGTATGATGGACTTAGGAGAAACGTAGAAGATATGGCTGACTAAACTCCTCAGCCACTTTCAAAATGAAATAGTATGTCGCCGAGGCAGTATAACTCACATGAGCTATTCTGCCTCGGCTTTTGGTCATGTAATTTCACGACAATATTTCAAGTTCTTTACCATCCACACGGTCATAGAATCTAAAAAATACCATGCCAATACCTAAAATCTCCATATTTTAAAAATATATAAAAATGCTAAAATTAAATCATCAAAAAGAAAGAAGGTATGAGGGTGTTATGGTTGCAGTAAAAACAAGAAATGTTGCCGCAAAGTCTTCCGGTTCGCGAAGTCATTTTAAAAAGTATTGGCCGTATTACGTGATGATGCTTCCAGGAATTATTTATCTGATTATGTTTAAATATATTCCGATGATGGGGAGTGTTATTGCATTCAAAGATTACTCGGCTTATAAAGGGATCTGGGAAAGCGCATGGTGCGGATTGGAAAATTTCAAAAAATTGTTTGTTTACCCGGACTTTTACAAGATACTTCGGAATACGATTGTGCTGGGTTTATTGAAAATATGTTTGACATTTCCGATTCCAGTTATTCTGGCACTGATGCTGAACGAACTTCGGAATGCAAAGATTAAGAAAGGAATCCAAACAATTATTTGTATCCCCTATTTTGTATCATGGGTTGTTGTTGGAGGTCTGGTATTTGATATTTTTGGTGTTGGAGGACTATTCAATAATGTAAGAGAATTCTTTGGAATGGAAACACTTTTGGTTATGCAGAAAGAAAGCTGGTTCCGACCGATTTATGTGATTTCTACGATATGGAAAGAATCTGGCTGGGGGACAGTTGTATATCTGGCAGCAATTAGCGGTATTGATCCGAGTCTATATGAATCGGCGGCAATTGACGGAGCGTCCAGATTTCAGAAAATACGTTATATCACATTTCCGCTTTTGATTCCAACGGTGTTGACATTGCTTCTTTTGAACATTGGAAGTTTCCTTACACTTGGTTTCGACCAGGTTTACAATCTGTATACGCCGATGACATATGCAGTTGCAGATATCTTTGATACATATGTATTTCGTGTTGGAATCCAACAGGCACAGTATAGTTTTGCAACGGCCGTTGGTCTGTTTCAGTCGGTAGTTGGATTATTTATGGTAGTTACGTTTAACAAGATTGCAAATAAGGTTTCAGAGGATGGAGGGCTGTGGTAATGAAAGTTCGTAAAAGAGCATCACATGTGCGGGAGTCTGCAAAAGACAGGGTTTTCGGGATTTTAATCACAATAATATTGGTTTTGTTTGCAGTTATTACAGCCATTCCGCTTATTTCGGAACTTGCGATTTCCCTAAGTTCAAAGACTGCGTCACAGATGAATCTCATCAATCTGCTGCCGGTAGAATTCACGTTTGACTCATGGAATTATCTTCTGGGTAAGGGTGGAATTTGGAAACCGTTTTTAATCTCAGTTTCATCGACTGTAATTGGTGTGGTTTTTGCTCTGATACTAAATGTGCTGATGGCATATCCCCTGTCAAAGGCGGAGTTTAAGACTTCAAAATATATTATGCTGCTTGTTGTGTTCACGATGGTATTTTCAGCACCGAAAGTGCCATACTTCCTGACGCTTCGTTCATATAGATTGTTTAACAGCTATTGGGTTTTAATATTCCCGCATATTATGACGGCATATAATTTGATTATTGTTCGGACATTCTTTAAGCAGTTTCCAAAAGAATTGGAAGAAGCTGCGATGATCGATGGATGCGGGAGGTTCCGTATCTTGTTCCAGATTGTACTGCCGGCATCCAAAGCAGTGTTAGCGACGGTTGGCTTGTTCTACGGTGTTACTATGTGGAATCAGTATGAACATCCGATGATGTTCATTCAGAATATGGATCTATTTCCGCTACAGATGAAGATCCGCTCCATCGTAGACGGGGGTAGTGAACTACGCGCGATTACAATGGCGCAGACAGCGAATTATACACCAGCAACATTGAGTGCGGTAGCAGTTGTGTTTGCAATACTTCCGATTTTGATCGGCTATCCATGGATTCAGAAATACTTTGCTAAAGGTGCAATGCTTGGTTCAGTAAAAGGTTAGAAAAACCTAAAAAAGCACATAGCGATTTCTAAAATCCCCATATTTAAAAAATAAAAAAAACTGATAAAATAAAATAAAAAGAACGAGGTGGAGAGGTATGAAAAGTAAATTCGTGAAAAGACTATTAAGTGTAATGGCAGCATCAGCGATGGTATTGTCCATGCTGTCCGGTTGCGGATCATCAGAAAAAAAAGATGGACAAACAGCATCAGGTGGTGAGGAAGCAGTGTCGGATGGCAAGGAAGCAATGTCAGATAGTAAGGAAGTGGCGTCAGATGAAGACATTGAGGTTTGGGGAACTAACACCGGATATCTTCCAGTGGAAGCAGGAAGTGAGTTGTACAATCTATATAAAAAGATGATGGGTGTCGGTATCGTACAGCCATATGTAGAGTGGAATGGCGGTGAGACTTACCTGGAACAGTTAAACTTAAGAATTGCAGCAGGTGATATGCCGGATGTATTCAGTCCGTGGAATGGAATTGAATCAGAGTTGATTGAGAGCGGCGCACTTTTGGATTTGACAGATTTATTACAGGAGAAAGCGCCCCATTTGTGGGAAAGCATTCCGGAAGAAATGTGGGATGCTGTAAAGGCCAATGACCCAACGGGTGAGAATCGTATTTATGTGATTCCACAGGTTCTGAATTACGGAAGAAACGGTGGTATGATTCGTCAGGACTGGCTGGATAGTCTGGGACTCAAAATGCCGACAACACAGGAAGAATTTGTTGAAGTACTACGTGCGTTTAAAAATGACGATCCCAATGGAAACGGAGTTGCAGATGAGATTGCGACTGGCGGGCGTGCAGAAGTAAGATGGATGGGACAGATGTTTGGACAGTATGGAATTGCAATGTGGGAAGGATATCCGCAGTGGGATATTTATGACGGCGAACTTACATATTCCGCAGTAACTCAGAATATGAAAGATTGCCTGGAATGGATGTCAGAATTATATGCAGAGGGTCTGCTTGATCCAGAGACGCTGTTGAATGACAAGTCCGCATGGGATGGAAAGATTAACTCAGGGGTTGTAGGGGTATGGGAACATCTTCCACAGGAGTGCTACAACTATGCCGAGAATATTTATTCTGGAACAGGTGTAAAACCACAAATCGCTATACTACCAGCAATTTCTGCACCAGGATATGAAAGTTACTATACGCATCGTCAGATGAATGGCGGCGGATTTGTAGTAGCCAACACAGAGGATGAAGAAAAAATAGATAAGATTATGAAGGTACTGGATGCATATGGAAATCAGGACATGTGGATGGAGTTTTACAACGGTGTAGAAGGTATGCACAGTGAAGTGATAGATGGAAAGGCAGTTCGACTTCCGGATGATCCGTCTACTCAACAGAACCTGGTACTTGCGCCATACAACAGCATTGCAACCATTGATTTCCAAGTAAATGTATTGTCCACACAGTTAACAGAAGACAGGGAATGGGCAGTTTCTCAGGCAGTTGAGAATGTTCAGAAAAACCAGGAATATGTGAAGAGCTTTGCAGGTGATGGTATGCCGGATTCTATTTACTCTGATTATCCCGATATCGGAAACAGGACATTATATGTTGAGTACGCAACCAAGATCATCGCAGGAGAATATCCAATTGATAAGTTCGACGAGTTTGTTGAAAAATGGTATGCATCGGGCGGAAAAGAAGTGACAGAACTGGCTAGAGAGTGGTATGCTAATAAAACTAAATAAGAACGGATATAGATTTTGACAGAAACTTGCCGGAGATTGTTACGAGGGAATCTTGAGCTGCAGGAGTCCGGAGGATATATTCCTCAGGGCTCCTGTTTTCATGATATAGGAAACGGAAGGAGAAAGGCATGAAAACACAATGTTATAATTCATATTTACCATTATGGGAGTATATTCCCGACGGGGAACCACATGTATTTGCTGAACGGGTGTATATATACGGAAGCCATGTGATGTGCGGAGGAACTTACCATTCTTGAGGATGGAAGAATTCAGCAGGCTGAGATGACATCACAGGGGTTAAATGGTGGTCCATTGGAAGGGCGAGGGACTTATCCGGCATCTATTGCGTGTATCTTGCATGGTAAGGAAGAACCTGAGATTGCCAGACCATGCAGTAATGATCAGCCATATGTAACACAAGATTGTCCAGATGTGAATCCTGAAGAAGTGAAAATGTTAGAGTCAGTTCCAAGACAGTTTATTACAAAATTGAAGGATGGGGCAGTAATTGGCTACAAATATTTTCATCTCCGGAACTTACATAAAGTATCTGTAAAAATTAGAGGATGTGCCGAAGGAACAATCATCGTTAGAATAGGCCAGAAAGAGAAACTACTGTGTCAGATTCCTGTAAAATACGCTGAAGAGTGGACAGAATTTTCAATGAATGCGGTATGTGAAGAATGGACGGGAGTCTTGTTGTTTTCCTATCAAGGGAGAGGGACTTTTGATATGCTGGAATTCTCTTTGGAATAAGACAGAAGGGGAAACTTACGTTTCAGTGTGATGGTAATGAAAAAGATATGGAATAACCTGAATATGGCTTTAAAATTGATACTTGTGTTCTCAATAGTTAGTGTAATACCGTTGCTTATCAGCAGTTTTGTGCTTTATCGTATTTCAGCGGCTAGTTTGGAAGCAGAAATGGAGGAGACAACAGCTATATTTAGTTCTCAGATTGCTTCAGATATGAATCAATTTGTAAGCGATTATGATTTATCTACAAAGTCATTGTTGGTAAATGACAGACTCTTGGATAATTTAGCTACCGATATTCCTATATCCCAGCAGGTTGAAAATAAATTGTATTATCGTCAAATGGTCATGAAACTAATGACTATGGAAAGTGAGATCCAATCGATTACAATTATGAACGAAGCCGGGGAGTACTATCAATATGATCGAAACGGAAAGACTTTGAATTATGAAGAACTGATTCAACAGAAGTGGTTTTTAGATCAGCAGCAGAATTTAGACACCTTGTTTTTGACACCATTGCATGATTGTTCTTATTACGATAAAGATAAGGATCAGATTATAGTTACCTTTGGACGTAAAGTTTATGGAAGCAATGGAAGATATGCAGGTTTGATTCTGATTGATTTGCCACCTGCGAGCATTCTAAAGCTGAGTGATGCTTTTTTGTTAGAACGCAATCAATATAATATAAAAATCAATATTACAGATGCCAAAGGTGGTTTGATTTATGATTCGGATCTGTCCAGCGGGCGGGTGAATTATAGTGAGATTAATGAAGAAGAGCTTCTGATGTATCAGAAGGATCCAAGCAATTATCTCGTGATAGAAGATACAACGGAACAGTTAGGAATGAAGATTAATACAGTTATTCCTCGGAGCAAAATGTTACTGCGGGTCAGTTTTATTCAAAGGGTGACCCTTTTTCTCGTTATAATTTTAATAGTAGTTATTATTTCAGTATCTATCCTATTTAGTAAAAGGATGCTTCGTCTGATCAAGAAACTGCAAAGTAGTATGGAATGTCTAGAAGGCGGAAATTATCAGCTCATTATGGATTCGGCAGGAAATGATGAGATTGGAAGTCTTGTAAAAAGCTACAACCATATGGTTGGCAAAATGGAGAAACTAATTGAAGAGGTGTATCAGGCCGGAGTTCGTCAAAAAAATGCACAGTATCTGGCACTTTGTACACAGATTAATCCCCATTTTCTGTTTAATACACTGGAATCGATTCGTATCAAAGCGATTTTAAATGGAGACGATACAGTGGCGGATATGGTAAAGCTGCTGGCAAAGATGTTTCGTACAGTTCTGGACAGCGATAAGAAGAATTATAAAGTTTGTGATGAACTGGAAAATATTCGATCTTATATCCAGCTACAGAATATTCGGTTTGATCATGTAATTACTCTAACAGAGAGTATAGATCCACAAATTTATCATGCGAAGTTCATGGCAATTTTGTTTCAGCCAGTTGTGGAGAATTGCTTTAAATACGGAAGTAAAGAGAGTGGTATACCAATTGAGATATGGATTTCCGGACAATTGACAGAAGAGAAGAAAATGGTCTTTACCATTCAGGATGACGGGAAGGGAATGAGTCCGGAGAGACTGGAAGCGGTGCGACAGGGACTTTACGTGGCCCAAGATGTGGAAATACAGAAGGAAAAGGGTGTAGAAGAGAGTGATTCTCATCGAATCGGACTACGAAATATTGCGGAGAGACTCCGCCTGCGTTATGGAAGCGACGGAGAATTGCGAATTGTATCAAGTGATGAACAGGGAACAATTGTTGAGATTCGAGTACCATATATGGACTAGATGAAGAGGTTGAGTTATGGCATATAAAGTGTTGATTGTAGAGGACGAGAAAGAAAAGGCAAGAGGAATTGCCTATTTAGTAGAAAAATACAATCCGGAATGTACACCGGTTCTATTGGCACATGATGGCAGGGAAGGTTATGAGAAAGCAACGGAGGAACAACCGGATATTATATTGACGGATATCCGAATGCCGGTTATGGATGGATTGGAAATGATTCGGGCATTGCGGGAAGTTAATTTTCCGGCAGAGTTCATGGTGTTAAGTGGTTATGCAGAGTTCAGCTATGCCAAGAAGGCGATTGAACTTGGTGTAAGGGATTTTATTACAAAACCGGTGGATGAAGAAGAACTGAGCAAAATGCTGAGTAAAGTATGTAAAGAAATCTCAGAGCGAAAAAAGACAGAGAATTCGCTTAGTAAACTAAATGATGATATGAGAGATTATGCTCTGCGGGATTTCCTGACAGGTGGGACAGACAGTCAATATAAAGTGGGAGAATACCTGAATCAGATGGGGGTATCGGAAGAATACGGACAGTATACCTGTATGGTGATTGAATGGGATGAAGCTCTGAGTGATTTCAGTATAGAAGAAGGGCTGACTTCTTCAAGTGGGACGTTTTTCTATGGTGTAAAGACGGGAAATGCACAGCTGGCAGTTGTTATAGGTGCAAAGAGTATGGATATTGAAGAAAAGAAGAATCTTATCCGACAGTATGCTATGAAAGAAGAACAAGATCGATACCATATCAGTGTTGGAATCGGAAGTTCTTACGAGGATTATACAAAGCTTCCGAAAGCATATGAAGAAGCCCGTGTGGCATTGAATTACAGAATCCTGAAGGGGAGTAGTACAGCAATTCTGTTTGAGGAACTGTATGATATGGATAACCGGACAGATTTGCTTACAGAGAAAGAGACAGAGCAACTGAAAGAACGGATTGATCGGTTTGATCAGGATGGATTTCATATTGCAGTAAAAGGAATTTTTAATCGGGTTCTTTCAGAAAATAATCTTTCACTTCCTGAACTTCAGAAATTGAGTCTGAATATTGTACTGCTTGGACTGCATAATATCCCGACGGCACAGTTGCAGCTGAATGAGTACTTTGGAAAAAATCTGTTCACGTTGAAAAGTATTGAAAAGTTTAAGACTATGGAACAGCTGGAAAACTGGATTATAAATATGGTGAGCATTATGAATGAAGTGATGCTAAAAGATAGTGTGCCGAAGAAAAAGGATGTGATTGTAGAGGCAAAAGAATATATCCGGAAGAATTATAATCAGAACATTACCTTGAACGATATTTCAAAGAAGTTTTTTATCAATCCGTATTATTTCAGTCAGTTATTTAAGAAAAAGACTGGTGTGACTTATCAGAGATATTTGATGGACTATCGTGTGGATCGGGCGAAGAAGCTGCTGGGAGAAACAGAACTGCACATCTATGAAGTATGCAGGCTGGTGGGATACAGTGATGTGAATCATTTTAATCAGATATTTGAACGAACGGAAGGTATGAAACCCAGTGAGTATCGGCAAAAGTATGCACAGGATGAGTAAATGGAATACAGTGAGCTAAGACAAAAGAGGAGACGCAGATGAATTCAAAAATAGAAAGACTATTGAATAACGAGATGGATAATTACATTTTTCCGTTTTTTTGGCAGCATGGGGAAACAGAATCAATACTGCGTGAGTATATGCAGGTGATCTATAATGCGAATATCCGGGCTGTTTGTATTGAAAGCCGCCCCCATCCTGATTTTGTTGGAGCTAGATGGTGGCATGATATGGATATCATTCTAGATGAAGCAAGAAGGCGGAAAATGAAAGTATGGATTTTGGATGACAGTCATTTTCCGACAGGCTATTGTAATGGAAAGATAGAAGAAAAGCCGGCTTCCTGCAGAAGATGGTTTCTGACATATAAGGTGATGGGAGAAGTAGCTGCGGGATGTGAACAGACATGGGAGGCGACAGAATATAAAAGCGCAGAGCCGTTTGAATCTACATGGATTGAAAATTATTTTGACATGTCATTTGAAACATTTTCTGATGATCAGTGGCTGGGCGCCGTGGCTGTAAAAAAGAATGGATCGGGAGAAAAAGATCTCGTGATTCTGAAGGAAAACGAAGGGAAAATTGTCTTTATGCCTTCCGAGGGAGATTGGCAAATCTATTCTTGCCAACTGACAAGAAACAGAGGATCCCACCGGAACTATATGAATATGCTGGATAAAGAGGCATGCCGTACATTGATTGAGACAGTATATGAACCTCATTATGCACATTATAAGGATGATTTTGGGAAAACAATTGCAGGATTTTTCTCTGATGAGCCGGAGATTGGAAACGGACATCTTTATTTGATGGATCAAAAGATCTATGAGCAGGATGACCAACCCTGGAGCATACAGCTGCAGAAGGATCTGGAGAAGCACTGGGGGGCAGATTATCTGAAATTTCTACCCCTTCTCTGGGAAAGAAAATTTGATGAAAACATAACAGCAAAGGTGCGATATGGATTTATGGATTTGGTGACACGGCGTGTGGAAGAGGACTTTTCCATGCAGATTGGGGACTGGTGTCGGGAACATGGTGTGAAGTATATTGGACACTTGATAGAGGATAATAACCAGCATGCGCGGTGTGGATCCAGTTTGGGGCATTTTTTCAGAGGACTTGCAGGGCAAGATATGTCGGGAATTGATGATATTGGCGGACAGGTACTGCCGCAGGGAGAAGATACTCTGTATGTATCCCATCTTGGGACTAAGAGAGACGGTGTATTTTATCATTTTGCACTGGGACGTCTGGCATCCAGTGCGGCTGCGATTGATGCACGAAAGAAAAATCGTTCTATGTGTGAGATTTTCGGGAATTATGGTTGGAAAGAGGGTGTGCGCCTGGAAGCATATCTTGCAGATCATTTTATGGTGCGCGGTGTTAATCATTATGTGCCTCATGCTTTTTCACCAAAGGCATTTCCAGATCCTGACTGTCCGCCGCATTTTTATGCGCATGGGCATAACCCTCAGTATCGGCATTTTGGAGAATTGATGAAGTATATGAACCGAATCTGCAATCTGATCAGTGGAGGCAGACATGAGAGTGAGGCTGCGATTCTGTATCACGGAGACGCGGAATGGAGCGGTATGACATGTATGTATATACAGGAACCCGCACGAGTTCTGACAGAAGCGCAGATCGGGTTTGACTTTGTACCATCAGATATATTTACAGACAGTTGTTACCAAGTGAGTTTAGACAATGGTTTGAAAGTACATACACAGGAGTACAAAATATTTATTATCCCGGAAGCGGACTATATTACAAAAGAGACAGCAGATGCGATTGTGAAGTTAGGGGAACAGGGATTTCCATGTGTTTTTGTAAATTCTTATCCAAAGGGAATCTGCAGCCAGATAGAATCAGGCAAAGAAGAGGTATTATTGGAAGAAGTAAGAGAAAATGCAAAGAGTGTGAAGCTTACAGAACTTGCCGATTACATGAGAGAGAGAAAGATGCCTCAGCTGCAACTTAGCCCGGCGGAGAAATTTATCCGAAGTTATCAGTATTACGGAGAACCGGAGATTCTCTACTTGGTGAATGAAGGTACAGAAATCTATGAAGGAAACATTCGGCTTCAAGGAACGCCAGAAATATGTTATCGATATGATGCGTGGGAAAACCGCCTGGAATTGTTAGATGTCAGAGCCTGCACGGAGCTAAGTGAAGCACTGGAAGATTGCGAAACAGAAAGCGGATTAGAAATCAAAGTTCGAATTGAGCCGGGAAAGAGCTGGATTATTGTTTTTGATCAGGAAATGCCTGGGAATTTGAAGGAAAGAAGCATCTATCATATCGTACGGAAAATAAAAATAGAATCAAATTGGAAACGAACTGTCTGCAAGAGCATTGACTATCCGGCGTTTGGACATAGCAGTCAGGTTTCACTGCCTGATTTTGCCGAAAGAGAACTGCCTGATTTTGCCGGCGTGCTGCGGTATGAGCAGGATGTGAATCTGGGGACAGAAGTGGAGTTGAATACGATTTTGGAGATAACAGATGCAGGGGAAACCGTGCAAGTGTTTGTTAATGGAACAGACTGCGGAATTCAGATTGTGCCGCCTTATCGCTATGAGATTGGGAATTTCCTGCATCAGGGAGAGAATCGGATTGCGATTGAAGTGGCAACAACTTTGGAACGACAGATTTCTCCGAAGAACAAGTCGGAGAACTGGCAGCCACAGAATCACGTGGGGTTGTGTGGCAAAGTTTATTTATGCCAGAAAAAGTGAAATTTCAGAACAGTTAGGAGGATAAAATGAAAAAATTTCCAGAGAATTTTTTATGGGGAGCAGCAAGTGCATCTTTCCAGGTGGAAGGTGCAAGAAGTGAGGATGGCAAAACAGACAGTATATGGGATGCAACAAGTAAGGGTCATATCAAGCGAAATTTAAATGGAGATGTGACCTGCGATCATTATCATCGTTATAAAGAGGATATAGCCTTGATGAAAGAGTTGGGACTGAAAAGTTATCGCTTTTCAGTTAGCTGGCCGCGTGTAATGCCTGAACGTGGAGTGATAAATGAAAAAGGCCTTCAATTCTACCGAAATCTAGCAGACGAGTTGGTACAGGCAGGGATTGAGCCGTTTTGTACACTATATCACTGGGATTTGCCAATGTGGGCCTACAACGAAGGTGGGTGGGAGAACCCACAGATTATAAATGAATTTACAGAATATGCGAAGAGGGTTATTGATGTGCTTTCCGATAAAGTGCGATACTGGATGACTTTTAATGAACCTGCATGCTTCATTGGATTTGGTTACTTTGAAGGACGGCAAGCGCCGTTTAAGATCAATCGTATGAGCGAAGAGCAGAAATTCCGTGATTTGGCGCAAATTAGCAAAAATGTCTTGCTTTGCCATGGTCATGGTGTGCAACTGATTAGAGAACGCTCTAAACTGGCAGACCCACAGATTGGATTTGCGTTGAATGCGAGAAACTTTGTGGCTTATGATGAAACGGAAGCCGGAATTGAAAAAGCAAGAAGTGAAATGTTTGATATTGAGAAGGGATTTTCTATGGCTGCAAATTGGTGGGCGGATCCGATGGTACTTGGAAAGGCACCCAAATATCTAGATGAGATCCTTTCAGAGGAGGAATTGAAATTTATCAGCCAGCCATTGGATTACTTTGGTTATAATGTGTATTTTGCAAACAATTACAATGCAGACGCGGAAGCGCCGGATTTGGGATGGCCTGGTATGCCACGTACACAAATGGGGTGGGCAATCACACCGAAAGTGCTCTACTGGTCACCGAAGTTCCTCCATGAACGTTATAACCTTCCGATTCTGATCACAGAAAATGGTATGTCCAATCTAGACTTTGTAATGAGAGATGGAAAGGTGCATGATCCACAGCGGATTGATTATATGTACCAGTATCTGAGTGCATTGCATCAGGTGATGGAAGACGGTATACCGGTAATTGGCTATACGGCATGGTCTATTATGGATAACTTTGAGTGGGCAGAGGGCTGTGACCCGCGGTTTGGTCTGATCTATGTTGATTACAGAACACTGGAAAGAATACCGAAAGATTCTTTTTACTGGTATCAGAGAGTCATCCAGAATGGTGGCTTAGAAGATTAAGACAGTTGAAAGGGCAAAACAGGAAATGGAATTTATAAAAGATATTAAAATGGAAATGCGTACGGACAGTGCTATGAAGACCTGTTTTGGTGGGTGAAACGAAGCTTGATGGCAGGTATGAACGCACAGGTACTGCATGGAGGCTCGTATTCTGGAAAATATACGGGTATATATTCGGAAAACAGGCAAATTTCTGGAGCGTCCTGGCCGGGATATACGGGTTTTTATGGGTTTATCTCAAATGAATGGAATCGTACATTATCACTGGAAGATGCCCGGGGGTGTATGGATACGATTGCTCGGTTAAATGCAGTGTTTCGAAAGAATGCAAAAATAGATTGTGCAATTTTGAAAAATACATATTGTAATGATGGTCTTGGCAGTGAATTTTACCTTTATCCAGATGATGGACAATTGATAAATTATGGATACAGTTATGAATTTCTGTCTGAGACAATGCTGGAACTTCCGGTATGTCGTGTGACAAACAAAAGACTGGATGAAGAAGGACCAGCTTATAAATGCCTAATTATTGATCATGAAAAATATGCGTCTCTAACCCTTCTAAAACAGATACTGAAGCTGTCAATGAACGGTTTCCCGATTATCTGGATTGGAGAGAAACCTGTTGGTGGAAGATTTTATTCAGAAATCAATTCGGAAGAAAAGAAAGTACATTGGAATAATGAACTTAAGGAGGCTTGGAATTCAGATGCTGTTATCCATGTCTCAGCGAGGGGGGAAGTTCCAGAAACCCTGAAAAAGTTGGAAGTGATGCCGGAAGTGATGCTTGACGGAAAACGAGACATTATGACTGCGGTGCATGAGGATGAGAAAATCCGTTATATTACGTTATATGCATATAATCGTGTGGATTATACACCAAATGAGGCGAATCCGGATGAGTTTGGCGTAAGCGCGGTCTTTGGGAAAACAAGTAAAAGTTCTTACCAGAGACCAGGCAAGAAAAGCAGCGGGGTTGTGTACGATTCTACTGGAGAAGAAAAAAGCTGGACAGAGATTAATTCTAAAGCTGGGGGATGTGTGTGATACCTTTCAAGTGTGGGTGAATAATAAGAAAGCAGATTTCCCTGATCAGGTTATGAAAGAAGTAGAAGTGACAAATTTGCTTGAGGAAGGTGAAAATAAACTGCGGGTTATTGTGAATAGTAATCTCTATAATCAGTTGCTTGAGGAAGGTGTGGTATGGAAGGGCAATGCAATACCATATACAGAGAAAAAATATGGAATCTGTGAGACGGAAGAGAAGCCGGTTTGTCTAGTATCGCCTCAAATATCACTTCTTTATTAGATTTGATACATTACCATAGTGCGTGATTTGGAAGTGATTTCTGGCAGCAATGAAAATGAACAAGAAAAGCAGGAAGAAGAGAACAGATAGAAGATAACACACAGAAGACAACACGCATATAACAGGCGGGTTGTCTTCTGCTATTATTTAGATCAGGTCAGCCGGCAGGTCTGCCAAAATCCAAACGCCAAAAAGAAGGTTGTGCAATCTCATATAATTAGATATAATATGATAAAGGTAATTTGGAGCGGTTTTATGAAGTATTCCAAATTCACAATCAGATAAATATTTGGACGGAGGCAAAAGATGATTAAATTAATGGAAGAAAGCAGTATGAAGTCTCAGGATATCGCAGATGATCTTCGGGTTGGCATACTGATATGCAGGAAAGATGAACATCTTTCTATAGAAGAAGTGAACTCCGGATTTCTGGTACTGTCCGGATATCGGATTCAGGAGATAGAAGACTGCTATCGGAATCAGCTTGCAGATATCATTCATCCCCATGACAGGCAGAGAGTACTGCTGGATCTAATGGAATGGAACCGGAATCAAGAAAGAATGGTCTGTTGCTTCCGCCTGGTTTGTAAAAATGGAATCAATCTGTGGGTACAATACTTTGGAAAGATCATAACCGGTGCCGCAGGTGAAGAAAAAATACGCTGCATCATAACAGAGCGAATCATAGATCAGGAGGAGGAGCGTGGATTTCTCCGCAGCCGGGATGGGTTGAGCCCTTTTCTGAAAGATTTAGACAAAGCAGCAGATCAGTCAGGGGTGATGATTTTTGAATGGGACATCGTCACGGATATCTTGGCATACTCCGCAGACTTTCAAAACAGTGCTCATATCATCCGGGAGATCAGCAGCTATCTGGTTTCTGCAAGCCATATTCATCCGGAAGACCATCAGGTGCTGATCACGCTTCATGACAGTGTAAAGCAGGGGAAATTATACTCAACCTCAGAATTTCGTATCCGGAAAGAAGAGAATGGGTACACCTGGTACCGGATTCATGTGATTACGCAATATGACAGTAAGGAAATGCCGGCTAAAGCCGTTGGGATGATCTTTTGCATCAATGATGAGATGGAAGTCATGGAGCAGCTTCGGGCAAGAGCGGAAAGAGATGTGCTGACAGGTCTCTATAATCGGGAGGAGACGGAAGGACGGATCAAAGGGCATTTACAGGGCAAACCATCCCAATGCTGCGCACTGTTAATGATTGATACAGATAATTTTAAGCAGATCAATGACAGTCAGGGCCATATGCTGGGAGACGTGGTTCTTTCAGAGCTGGCAGCTTCCATGAAAAGCAGAATGCGGGAGAGCGATATTGTAGGAAGAGTAGGCGGGGATGAGTTTATAATCTTCATGAAAGACATTTCATCACGGGAAGCCGCCAGGAATAAGACAGAAGAGCTGTTGAAGGGTTTCAGCCATTTGTTCCAAAATGAGAAGATGGCAATTCATATCACCTGCAGTATTGGTATTGCAGTATACCCGGAAGATGGGAATGAATTCAAAACGCTGTACCGCCACGCGGATCAGGCACTATATCAGGCAAAAACCCAGGGAAAGAATCAATTTGTGATGTATGATTATCAGCACTCCTTTCCCATTGAGGAAGCAGGCTATTCCAATCTTGTCACAGCCATTGATTCTGAAACGAAGACAGCGGAACTGTCCAATAATATCTTAACTGACATTTTCAGAATTCTGTATCGAACGGAGGATACCGATCAGGCGATTAATATGACCCTGGAAATTGTGGGAAGGCGTTTTGACGTGAGCAGAGCCTATATTTTTGAATCTGCAGAGGATGGAAAGTTTCATACAAATACCTATGAATGGTGTAATAAAGGGATTTCTCCAGAAATGCAGAACCTGCAAAATGTAGATGTCAATGAGGCTGGGGATTACAAAACCATGTTTGATGATAATTCGATCTTTTATTGCAGAGATACCCATTTGCTGCCGGCTACCCAGCGGGAGCTGCTGGAAAAACAGGGAATCTATTCTACGCTGCAGTGTGCCTTCTGGAAAGAGAAAGAATTTGCGGGATTTGTAGGATTTGATGAATGTACAGGTTTACGCCTGTGGACCAAGGAAGAAGCGGATGTATTGTCCCTGGTCTCTCAGATGCTGACGACTTTCCTGCAGAAAAAAAGAGTCATGGAGCGCAATGCGGAGATGGAATTGCAGATGCGTACCATTCTGGATTCACAGTCTTCCTGTATCTATATTGTAGAGAAGAACACTTTTAAGCTTTTATTTCTAAACTTAAAAGCAAGGGAGCTGAATCAGGGGATCAGGTATGGAGAATGCTGTTACGAAGCTTTATTTAATCAGGAAAGACCCTGCGGGTTCTGCCCGCTGACCGATCACGGGATAGGGGAAGGGACAGTGGATAATTCTAATGAAAATTCCATCGAAAAGAAAAAGATACACCATAATATGCATGCCTCTTCCACAAAATGGTTTGGTAAAGAAGCTTATCTGATCTCCTTTCGGCTGGAGAAGAATAACAGATTACCCGATACCCGTCAGGATATGGAGCATTATATTTCAGCTGAAAAAAGTCTTGTGGATTGTATCCAGTGTCTCACTTCTGCGGAATATCTGGAAGATGCCATTGAATATGTCCTGGATATTGTACAGGATTATTATCAGTCAGACCGGGTTTATATCATAGAATTAGATGAAGAAAAAGGAATTGCTATAAATACCTATGAGATTTGTGCAGAAGGGGTAGATCCTCAGAGGCAGATCCTGCAGAAGGTTCCCCTTGAGGCAATCTCTTTTTGGATGGAACAGTTTGAAATCAGAGGCTATATCAATATAGAAGATGTGAATGAGCTGGGAGCAGAGCGCCAGATGGAAGGAGAGATATTAAAAGAACAGGAAATCAATAGTCTTATGGCAATTCCCCTCTATGTGAAAGGAGAGATAAAGGGCTTTTTAGGAATTGATGATCCCAAGATCCACAAAGAAAATTTCTACTATCTGAAAGAACTCACCTATTTTTTGGAAAATGAAATAGCAAAGAATTCGCTGAAAAAGAAACTGGTAAAAATGAGTTACCAGGATTCCATGACGGGACTGGAGAACCGGAACAGTTATATGAATTTCTGCGATGAGTTTTCTGAAGGTCATCCGGCTCCAATCGGTGTTATTTTTATGGATATCAATGGCCTGAAAAAGCTGAATGACTCAAAAGGGCACCTGTGCGGGAATATGTTAATCACGCATATTGGGGGAAAAATGAAAGAATTCTTTCCAAAGGAGCGGTGTTTCCGTTTGAGCGGGGATGAATTCTTAATTGTTACGAAGACCATGACTTATGATGAATTCAGAAAGCAATTAAATCGTCTCACAGACACCTTATCCGAGGACGGACAAAGTTCTATTGCAATTGGAACAACATGGAGTGATGTAGATGCAGACCTGATCGATCTGGTAAATAAAGCGGACCGTCTGATGTATATTAACAAACAGGATTATTACAAGGAAACAAAGGATATTGCAGATACTAAAATACCGCTGCTCAGGGGGCTGCTGGAATCTATCTTGAATCATGAATATCTGATCTATCTGCAGCCAAAGTACCATGTACAGACAGGGATTATAGACAGCGCGGAAGTTCTGGTGCGTTACCGGGAAAAGGACGGCAGCATTTCTTCTCCTATAAAATTCATACCAATGCTGGAAAGTGAAGGTTTAATATCAAATATAGATTTCTTTGTAATGGAAGAGGTATGCAGACTGCTGACCAAATGGAAAGATACGCAGCTGGCTAATATGAAATTAGCCCTCAACTTCTCAAGAATTACGTTGTTTGAGGATCACTTTATAACCCAGTTCCAGGAGATTTTCAACCGCTATAAGCTGAAGCCGCAACAGCTGGAAGTGGAAGTGACAGAGACCCAGGAAACCTTGAATAAAAAGCAGATGGCGCAGTTATTAGATGCCCTCAGCAGCCATGGATTCCGTATAGCTTTAGATGATTTTGGGGTAGAGTATTCTTCCTATGAATTTCTGCTGATGGCAGACTTTAATCTTCTGAAAATTGACAAAGGTATTGTTCAGAAATATGGAAATAGCGAAAAGAGCGAAATATTAATGAGACATATTGTTAAAATGGGGCATGAACTAGGAATCAGCTGCTGTGCAGAAGGAGTCGAAACGGAAGAACAGTTTCAATTTATGAAAGAAATTGGATGTGATTACATACAGGGGTATCTGATAGGAAGACCGGTATCTGTTGAACAGTTTGAAATGCGATATATGGGAAGATAAAGAGGGTGCTGCCATGCTGGATTATTATGAATACCAGCTGGCAGCATCCTTGCATTGTGCCGTGCACCCGTATGATCTGGAAATCTGGGTGCTTTATTCAATACAGGTAGACGTGTCAGAATGGTTTTCGCCATTTTTCAAATGCTCGGTATTGTAAAATTTGGCGCTGCATCCTGCTATTCTAAAGCTCTACGGTAAAAAAAATCCCCCTAAACAAGTAAAATCCTTCCTCACGGTTTTGCCCCAATGATTGATATAATGGGTTTATTAAAGTGACCGGAAATATAGTCTGAAATCTAACAGGGGTACGGGATTACAGTCCGGGATCTTATAATCTAAGGAGGAAGAAGGATGAAGAAGAATTTTTATGGTTTGAAACGCTGTCTCGCATTGACGCTGGCAAGCTCGTTAATCTGTACACTGGTGCCGAATATCGACACACTGGCAGCCGAACCGGGGTCCGGCGCAGAGGAGTATGCCGCGTCACAGGGGGCTGCTGATGAACCCTGGATTGCATCACCTTACGTGAATGAGAAAGGAGAAGTAGTAGAAGGGCTTGAAAATGCAGTTAATGGAAAGCGTCATTGGCTGGAAACGGATGAATCTCTGCCGGTTACTGTGACAGAGGGGGACGGAAGCATTACGATTGGAAACAGCATTATAGAACGCCGGTTTCAGATTCCCGGGGTAGGTGGAACTGAATTTTACACAGACAGCTACAAAAATCTGTATATCGATAAAGAGATGATGGACGGGGAAAACGTCATGCCGGAGGTCTATCTGGGCTTGTATGATAAGCCTTATCGAGAGGTATACAGTGATGAAGGAATTAACTTAAAGACGCAGCCGATTGAGATACCGGAAGAATCTATTAAAGTAGATCCCGACTACTATTTTGTAGGCGGAAAAGAGAATACGAACACTTTTGTATTTGATGGTTATACGATCAGCGACACCTGTGAAAAGCCGTTTGAATGGACTTCCAATGAGTTTTATGGAGATCCTGCATCAAAGGAATGGCCCCCGAAAGGAAAGCACCTGGAGTTTCAATTCTCAGCACCGGAATCTTTCCCGGAATCTTATCAGGGAATTAAAATGAAAATCATCTATGAAATGTATGACAATATCCCGGCTATAAAGAAGCGGGTTGAGATCACTAATGAAGGAGAGAGCCAGGTTATGATTGGGCGTCTGGCGCCGGAGGTTATAAAAGGAAATCAAAACATGGATGATCTGCTGGCGATGGAGACAACGTACACCTGCGGAGATCAGAGTACACTTCCGATTAATACGCCCCTTCCGTGCAGGTGTGAAATGGAGAAAGAGGGAAGTCCATTTCAGGAATTAAAGGATATCACACACAGCTGCTATGAAGTGGGTCCGGCATATGAGCTGGCGACGGGAGAATCCATGGTGGGATTTGACACTTATGAGTTCACGCACAGTACCTATTGGTTTGAATTAAAGATGCGGGAAAGGCTTGGGATTTACCGTACACTGTTCCCGTGGATTACGGATAACCCGCTGACACACCATAATACCGGAAGATTGACAAAAGAAGTGATTGATAAAGCAGCAGAGGCAGAATTTGAGATGATCATCCAGTCGTACAGTGCACCAGATGAATCTAAACAGATGCTTGCCCGGGATAAAGCAACACTTGACAAGTACAAGGAACTGGTGGATTATGCCCATAGCAAGGGAATTGCAATCGGAATCTACCAGGCACAGTATACCAGAGACCAGTATAGCCAGAGTAAAGAATACGGTACCAATGAAGCGGGAAGATGGCGCGCCACCATGTGTCTGGCATCGGCTGCTTTTGATGATTACTGGGATAACTTCAAAAACTTCGTAGAGTATACGGGGATGGATTGCGTAGAAATTGACGGTACCTATCCGGGGGATTACTGTAACTGCGGCGAGCAGCACATAAATAAAGACCGGGAAACGGATCCGGCAAACCCGGAGGATACGGATACCGGGAAGGCATCCAAATATAAATTTCACAACGGAGTATTTGATTCCCAGGTAAAACAGTGGGAAAACAGTGTACGAATGATGTGTGCGGAGTTTCGTGACATGGGTGTATTTGTAAAAGTACCTGCGTGGTATTACTTAAACGGTGCAAATAAATGTGGCATCGGATATGAAGAGATCGCATGGAGCCAGCCGAGACAGGAGCAGCTGCTGTACGGACGCCAGCTTATGCATAATGCTTCTTATGCCCGTACAATGTCTATGAGCTGGTCCCACATACCATTTGCGGAATATCAGGGCGGCGGCGGAGACGCAGCATTCCAGCCATTCAAAGAGAAAAAGGAAGACTATAACTGGGTGATTGCACAGAATATCGGGAACGGCGTAACCTCTGATTTCCGGGGACCGGCACTGTTTGATGACGGCACTCAGGATATACTGAATAAATGGGTGGAATTCTATAAGCGTTACCGTGGTATTGTAAACTCTGATATGGTGCATATTTCTCAGGCGGCATATGATGCAGCAGGTAAAAACAAGCTGCGTGGTGTAAAAATGGATACCCTGTATCATGTCAATGCGATGAATGACGGAGAAAAGGGGCTTCTGTGGGTTTATAACCAGACCGATGAAAAGAGAACAGAGGTTATTCAGGTCCCCATGTATTATACCGGATTGGCTAATGGGCTGAATTATCCGCCGGTGCCGCTGAAAGATTCGCTGGGAAAGGATGTGCACGAGTATGGCGCCTATCCTCCAAATTACAGCTGGCTTCCACAGTCTGAGCCGAATTACAGACAGCCCGATGCTGCTGCGGGCGATTACGGACAGGCAGTGTTTATGCGGGAAGGTGTTCAGGCAAAGGTATTGTCTATCGACTCGAATGGAAATGCCATGCTGGAAGTAACCTTACCGCCAATGAGCTTCACTTATTACAGCATTTATGATTCCGCAGAAGCGCCGAAGGTGAGCCTGGAGGTTGGAAAAGTGACTGGTCTGGCGGCAAAAGAGGAGACAGAAAATTCAGTGGTTCTTAACTGGGATAAAGATGTCACCTTTAAAATGACGGAAAATGGCACAGAAATTGAAAGACCCGCAGTTACCGTAGACAGCTATATGGTATATCGTGACGGCAAGCTGATTGCGCAGACTATGGAAAATAAGTTTAAGGATACTTCACTGGCTGAGCAGAAAAGCTATGCTTATACTGTAAAAGCAGTTGCGAAAGGTGTGGAAGGAAGCCTGAGCGATCCGGTCACTGTAAATACTAAAATGGATAACAACGCACCGGTGGTATTAAAATCAGAAGTAAAAAATGATACGACGATAGAAATAGTATTTAGTGAGGCAATTGATGCGGAAACGGCAGGTAATGTGGGCAATTACAGCATTTCAGACGGCATTCAGGTAAAGAATGTCCGTGTGGAAGAAGCAAAAGTCATCATAACTACAGATCCCCTTTCCAGACTGCAGCCCTATACTTTGAAAGTGGAAAATGTTTGTGATGCCTCTGCGGCAAAAAATCAGATGGAAATCCATGAACAAAAAGTGATCTATGGATATCTTGCTAAATTTGGCTTCGAGAAGGCAGGTGAAGGCCTGATTACAGATGCTTTTGGCAATTATACCGGAAAAGCCAATAATATGGAATCCCTGGAGCAGTCCTATGGTTCAGCAGCCAGACTGCAGGAAGAAAAAACTTCATATGGTAATCTGGGAAGCGGATTGTTAAAGGGCTTGGAGGAATATTCACTGAGTATCTGGTTTAAGACAGAGTCAGATAAAAAACAGGTATTATTAAGTCAGGGCCAGGAGGGAATCCCCACAGACGATCTGACACTTTGGACAGAGGCAGGAAAATTGAACTTCCGTGCCAGTGATGCAGAAAGTAAAGAAGCGGTATTGAACGGCGGAACGATTCTTCCCGGTAAATGGAATCTGGCGACAGCGGTAAGAGACGGTCAGACATTTACCCTTTACTTAAATGGAGAAGCAGTGGATACAAAGACGGCTGATATCGGAGTAAATGATTTGCAGAATGCGTTGCTTGCCGGTGCCATGAAAAATAATGCAGGTGGAGACCGTACCTGTTATTTCACCGGTGACATCAGCGAAGTATCCTTATATAATGTGTCTCTTGATCAGTCTGACGTAATGCTTCTGGAGCAGTCAGGATTTGTAGCTTTCAGTACCGCAGTGGATTCAGCCAAATCATTGGATCAAGGCCTTTTTACCGAGGCAAGTGTCCAGCCTCTCGGCAGTATCATTACGGAAATTGACGGGATGGATCCGGTGAGCCTGCTTCCGGCTGAAATTGCCGATTTGATGAAGCGTTTACAGGAAGCGCTGGATGGGCTTCAGCTGAAAGACAGTACAAAGTCATTAACAGCACTCTATCATATGGATGAAGCCAAAGGAGAAGTAATTGCCAATGCAGTCGGTGGGTATGCTGCCAGATTTGTAAATGATGCATATATGCGTATGGGAACACCATTTGGCAGAGGTGCTTACATGTATGAAAAGCTCAAAAACTATATCCTCATACCGGATTCACCCATAGCAGGACTGGATTCATTTACTGTAAATGGCTGGTTTAAACCACAGTTATTTTTAGAAGAAGAAGTAACACAGGGCAGCGGTGCGCCAAAACAGGTGCTCTTAGCCGATCAGGGCGGAAATTTTGTACTTTCCCTCCAGCAGAGAAAACTGGTGCTTGAAATATCAGCTGGCGAACAGACACAGACGCTGACAGCCCCAGAGGAATTTACAATGGAACAGGTAACCGGCGGTGAGACCCGCCAGGCATGGAATCATTTTTCTGTCAGCCGCAGCGGCGATACTTTTACGCTGTATCTGAATGGAAACAGCATGGGTGAGGTTTCCCTGGCTGGTGTAACCACAGGGGATCAACTGACTATAGGTGCCGGATTAAATGAGGAGAATCTAAGAGAATACCAGTATAACGGACTGGTTGATGAATTCTCATTTTACAGCACCGCATTGGATCAAAAAGATGTAAAAGCTGCTGCAGAAGCGTTACCATTTACCAAATCAGAGCGAGAAAATATAGCACTGAACAAGACGCTGAACAGTGACGCAATGACAGATCCCCAGCGCCTGAACGATGGTAAAGTATTGGATTATGCAGGTAAAGACACACCGTGGACGGCACGGTCCAACGGAACGTCAGAAAAATTGAAATACCAGATCGATCTGGGAGAAATGTATGATATTGATGCTATTTCCCTGACCCAGTTCTTCCGCAATTATAATAATGACGAGCTGAGACGCTTCCGCGATGTTGTTATTCAGATATCATCAGTGAAAGACTTCGCACCGGAAAGCACAACCACGGTACTCAATACGGATTCCGACAACAGTATGGGTGTTGGAGCCGGTACAGACCAGACGTTCTACAGCTTTGAGCTGGGCAATGATTTTATACTTGATAAGCCGGTACAGGGGCGTTATGTACGCCTGCTCAGCAGTGGTTTCTATGGTTTGAACGGAAATTATTCCGGATATGTGAATGTGTCTGAGCTGGAGGTTTATGGTACCAGGGCTGTTGCTGCGCCAGAACTTACGGTTTCTGTAGAAAATGTGGATTTAAAGGTATTAGGTGACAGAGAATTTGCAAAAGTAACTGCTGATGCGGGTACCAGCCTGACAGATTTAACTGTGGAATCCGGAAATGAAGAAATTGCATCTGCAAACTGGAGTAAAGGGGATGGACTTCAAATCAATGCTGTGGGTAAAGGAGAAACAGACATTACGTTGATCCATCCAAAAGATAATACATTAACCAAAGTAATCCATGTCAGGGTTGACGGCGTGGAACCAACAGCGGTTGTAAATGATAATGATGATGCTATTACGTATACCGGAAGCTTTGACTATCACAGCGGCAGAGGCGGAGATCCGGACGGAGTAACGGAGTATAACCAAGATATTCATCGCAGCAGCCAGGTTGGTGATGTTGCAGAATTTACTTTTACCGGAACGAGAATAGACGTAATAACAACCGTGAATATTGATGGAGGTCTTCTGGGCATCACAATAGATGGAGAGGAACAGCCGGATGTAGATACCAAGATCCCAAATGAACGATACTTTAAACGTGCAAACCAGATGTGTGTATTCAGTAAAATGGATCTGCCTTACGGGGAGCATACCATCCGTCTGGAAAACAAAGACGGAAATATCACGATAGACGCTCTGCGTACTTATGCAGAAGCTGATCAGAATGTGGATAAAACTCTATTGCAGCAGATGATGGAAACAGCAGAAGCTTATCTTCCTGACGCTTATACCGAAGAGAGCTTTGCGGTACTGGAAGCAGCAATTGCAGAGGCAAAAACAGTGTTTGAAAATGAGTTTGCCAATCAGGATAACGTGGATAATCAGATAGAAAAACTTCAGGAAGCAATTGCACAGCTGGAAAGTATTCTGGCGGATCTGACTCAGTTACAGTCCTTGTACAATGCAATTGCACAGATGGATATGAGCACCTACACAGAAGACAGCGCAGCCCCATTGACATCAGCAATGGAACATGCAGCTACTATTCTGGAAAAAGAAAATGCAACAAAGGCAGAAGCAGCCGAAGCGGAATCCGCACTGCTGGTAGCACTTGCAGGACTGGAAAAAATCGTCACAGAACCAGAGCCGGAAACGGATAAATCCCTGGCGACAGCACTGTATCATGCTTATAAAGAACTGGATCTGTCCGGATATACAGAGGAAAGTGCGGCAGTATTTACAGACGCATTAGATGCATTACAGAGCATCATTGACAAAGAAGATGCTTCCCAGGAAGAAGTGGACAGTGCAGCATCAAATCTTCTGTCAGCGGCAACGGCGCTTGTAATATTGCCGACAGAGCCGGAAGAACCGGAGATCAAGGTAGATTTCTCGGTACTGAATATCCTGTACAATGCCTATGCAGAAATGGATATTACAAAATATACAAAAGAAACGGGTGACCCATTCCTTGCGGCACTTGAACATGCAGCAGAAGTATTGAAAAATGAAGCAGCGGACCAGGCAACAGTGGATGCGGCAGCAGCAGCACTTGCAAAGGCAGCAGCAGAACTGACCGAAGAGCCTGCAAAACCGGAAGAACCGGTGATCACAACAGATACGTCCACTTTGAAGGTACTTTACAATGCCTATGCAGGACTGGACACCGGAAAATACACAGATGCCAGCGCAAAGACATTGAAAGACGCAGTTGCTTTGGCAGGGTCTGTCTTAAACAATACAAAGGCGACCCAGGAGCAGATCGACCAAGCGGCATCCAGGCTTATGTCGGCAGCAACCGGACTGGAAATGAAACCGGTGAAACCGGAGGAGCCTCCAAAACCGGCAGCACCTGCGCTGAAAAAGGGACAGATTCTCACTTACAAAGGACTTCGCTATAAAGTGACAAACCCAATACCGGGCAAAGCAACCGTATTGGTAGCCGGCGCGTCCAACAGGAATGTAAAAAAGGTAACGGTGCCGTCAACAGTCACGTTAAAAGGAGTGAAATGCAAGGTAACAAAGATCGGGCAGAAATCATTTAAGGGTTACAAGAAGCTGGAGCAGATTACAATTGGAGCAAATGTGACAGCGATTGGGCAGCAGGCATTCTATGGAGACAGCAAGCTCACATACATCAATATTAAGTCCAGGATACTGACCAATGCATACAGCAAATCTCTGAAGGGAATTTCTGCAAAAGCTAAGATTAATGTTCCGAATTCAAAAGTAAATGCATACAAGAAAATATTTAAGAACAGGGGACAGAAGAGCAGCGTTGTAATTAAGTAAAATCCAGCAGGGGCTGTAAAAAAACGCCCCTAATAAAATAGGTCCGCTGGCATCGTCTGATGCCAGCGAACCTATTTTAATTGTTGCTATGCATCTTATCAGAAAAAGCGGACTTTAACTAAGCCTTCACTTATTTATAGGCTCGGACACATTTTATTTGACCTGATTTTATGCGGCAAGCTGTATTCTGTTTCGTAGTGTTTTTTTACAGCCCCTTATATTCTAATAAACTTTATAGACTACTAGTTGCTACTTTGCTAACTTTGGGGAGAGTTCCTCTAACAGTATGCGGTCAAATTCTGCCTTGTTGCTAAGAAAGGGCATATGATCTGCATCTTGTATGAAAAAAATCTTTTTGTCTGGCGCTACTATTTCCTCAAAAAATTCCTTCGTAGGAAGATAGGGGCTGATATAGTCATTTTCTCCCATTATGTAATATACTGGAACTTGAAAATCAGTTCCGTAATTTCTTATGTCAGCTTCCTCCATTAAAAATCGCACTACATCACCTTGAGCATTAACTACTTTAGACTGGTTAAAGTAGGCTGAATTTATTAGCTCTTTAAATGAATAATACGGAGATGCCAACAAACTGATTATATTGCCAAAATTCATATTCACAGAAAGACCATATTTGCTTTGGAGTGTTCTTAATGTCCGCAGTTCCGAATAGTCTGAACTGTATTCCGCTGGAGGATATGGCGCAATAGCTTCCAGCACCTTGATATCTTTCTGATTCCCTGCTGCTTTAACCAATTCAAGCGTATTATCATAGCCCGCGCGCTCATTGTCCGCCATATTAACGACCTGTGCAATCCCAATGTATGCGCTGTAATCCTCTGGAAAGGTCTGCACAGCCATGGTACCCAGCACCGTCCCCCAGCTATGACCCATAAGGATGATTTTTTCCTTGTTAAGTCGTTGCTTAACATATGCCGTCACCTCATGGACATCGTCCAGGACACGCTCCGCGCTCATGGTCTGCAAAACGGCTTCCGGGTCGTTTGCCAGGTAGGTTTTGCCTACGTTGCGCTGATCCCAGTGCACCACCGTAAAATCATTTTCCCACTCATACTGAAACATATGGAAAAGAGGCATCATTGAGTTACCGGGGCCCCCATGCACCCACAGGATAACAGGGTTGTCTGCGTTTTGTCCCCGGATATATAAAGCCTGTTGTATGCCGCCAACCTCTACCATTTCCATGCGGTCGATGCCGGGAGCTTTGATTTTATGGCTTGTCCGTATGATCTCAGGGGCTATCAGCCGCAAAAGGGCAAATGCCAGAATAAAAACAGCAACTAGTGAGCAAAGTGCGATTATTAGCATTTTATGTACCTTCTTTCGTGTGTTTATTTTTTCATTTTAATTTTGTAACGCTACCTGTCTCATCGGTTTCTTTTCATAAAAAATATTAATTGATTCTATAATCTCATCTTCTAGGATATCAACGCCAACTTGTCTCATAAGATACTGTAAAAATTGAAACCGTTTACGAATTGTAGAATAGTCGCCTTGTAATATATTCATATCACACCAAAAATTGAGGAGCAGTGAAAGCACTTCTGCGCATTCATCCGGAAACGCCGTAGTTATGCTTCCATCTTCTATGCCTTCTCGCATAACATCTGCTATTATTGGCGCAAGTTTTTTTAAATTGCCCTGTGTAAATGCCAGTATAATATGCGGACTTTCTAGTGCGCTTGCAATCATGTTACTGGACTCTTTTATCATCTCATCCGTTAAATTCCGCCTAACTAAACTTCTAAGTTTATCTTTTGCAGTAAGTCCGTGCATTTCATCCAGCAATTGTTTTACTGTTTCTGTTATCTGTTCAAACTGCCTTTCCATTACAGCTTTAAAAATATCTTCTTTAGAATTAAAGTGATGAGTAATTGCACCCTTCGACATTCCCAAAGCAGCTACAATATCCTGCATACTTGTTTTATCGTATCCTTTTTCAGCAAACAACTTTGAAGAAATGAAAATGATATTTTCAATAGTTTGCTTTGGATTGTTCTTTCTAGCCATCATATAACTCCTTCCTAAAAAACCGACCATTGGTTTTTATTATACTGGCTATACTTATGACTGTCAAGTAGCATTTTTGCTGAAGCAATAAGGACCGGTTTACACCTTTTGTGACGTCACTGTGAGAAAAGATATTCGTTACATATATTTTCTTCCTCATGAAATGAAGGTTGGGAAGATTTGAGCCTATGTAAAAAAAATCCACCCATTCATGTCAAGTCTGTGTATTCCGTAAAATACGATTGACTGATAGAATAAAGACATACCAAAACTACACGAAAAGGTGAAGGAGGAAATATTAATTATGAAAGCAAGAACAAGTAAAATAACAGCGCTGCTGGCAGCGGGATGTATGGGAGTTGGTCTCCTGGCAGGATGCGGAGGTTCTGGAGAAACCGCAGCAACAAAAGGAGAAACTTCAAAGGAAACAGCAGAGCAGTCCACAGAAAATACGGCAGGAAGTAACGCAGGGGAAACGGCTTCGGACACAGGAGCAGCAGACACCACGGAAGCTGGCTCAGAAGCAGACAGCGGAGAAGCAGCTGAAAGTACCGGAAAATCCATTACCCTAATGGCATCCCAGAACTGGGTGAAAGATATTGACAGAGAACTGTTTAAGAAATTCCAGGATAAAACAGGAATTGAAGTTAAACTTCTTGTTACTCCGGATAACGGATATGACACCTTGCTTGGAACTTCCCTCTCAGGCGGAAGTAATGCGGTTGATATGTTCATGTTTACTGCAGGCTCCACCATGGTATCGGCAGGCATCCCGGATGTGGCAGTGGATCTCTCAAGCGAGACCTGGTCGGCAGAGCTGGAAGACTGGGCGCTGAAGGCTAACAGCTATCAGGACAAAGTAATCGGATTCAGTACCTGGGGTGTGGATTATGAGGGAATCTTATATAACAAGACCCTGTTTGAAGAAAATAAATGGGAAATACCAACAACCTGGGACGGATTTATCGCACTTTGTGACCAGATCAAAGAAAAGGGAGTGACCCCGCTCTATGAAAGCATCAATGGCGTATGGCATGCACAGAGCTGGGTATATGGACTGACTCCGGCAATGTATGAAGAAAAACCGGATTTTCCTGCTTATCTGAATGAAAGCGCAGACAATAAATTTGCAGATATTGCATGCTTCAAAAAAGGTGTGGAGCAGATTGAACAGTTAATCTCCGCAAAAGACGGCGATCAGCCTAAATACTATACCAATGACGGACAGTCAGAAGATTTCTTCGGAAGTTATCCGTCCTTACAGAACAGGGAAACAGCAATGATGTTTACATATTCTGCATATGCTGCAGAACTGGCTGCAAACGGCAGCACAGATGAATGGGGCATGTTCCCGGTTCCACTGCTGGATAACCAGACCGGAGTATCCAATGGCGGCGGCGTTTCCAAATTTATTAATAAAAACAGCGACAATATTGATGAATGTAAAATGCTTTTGAATTTCCTGGCGGAAAAAGACAACCTGGAAGCTTACTATGCAGCACGTACAGACCTGGTAACTTCCGCATTTAAAAATGTAGAAAGTGTAAGCACCACAACTGCTACCACAGATATGCTGGAGCGCAGTAAAAAATCACCGGAAGTCATGTTCATCAAAGATGTATTATATTTTGACAGTAACGTATATCAGTATATACAGGGATTTGCAGAAGGAACCTGTACAGTAGACCAGTTTATTGAAAACTTGGATAACTATCGTGCCGAGATGTTTGACGTGGCAGCCAGCGAAGCTGCACAGTAGAGATAAATTGATGGAGTGAAATTGAAAAATTTCACTCCATTCTTAAAAAAACAGGAAAACAAAAAGAGAGGAATCAACCGTGTATAATAAAAAAATTTATAAGGGATATTTCACACTTCCTGCATTTGTGGTTTACACCCTGCTCTTCATGGTTCCGGTGGTGTTGAATTTTTACTTTTCACTTACAGATTGGAATGCATTAAAAATCAGCGGGGAGACCGCAAGATTCATCGGGTTTAAAAATTTCCAGAAAATATTCCAGAACCCGGAACTGTTGTCGGTAATTGGCAGAACCGTAGTTTTTGCGGCTGTGATGACACTATTTAAGAATGTCATCGGATTTGCCCTGGCACTTGCATTTAATGAAGGGATGAAGTCAAAGAATGTATTAAGAGCAGTATTTTTTCTTCCCGCAATGCTGTCACCGTTGATCATCGGATTAATTTTCGGATCCATCTTTATGAAGGCAGGATTCGCCAATCAGTTACTTAGTGCAATCGGACTGGAAAACCTCAGCAAGGCATGGCTTACCACAAAAGACACAGCCCTTGGAACCACGATGTTTGTGGAAATCTGGAGACAGGTTGGATTTAACATGGTTATTTACCTTGCCGGACTTCAGCTGATTGATAAAAGCTATTATGAAGCGGCTTCCGTGGATGGTGCCAATGGATTACAGAAAATGCTTTATATCACCATCCCAAGACTTATGCCATCCTTTATTATTAATCTGCTGCTGAATCTGTCTCAGGGATTAAAAGCTTTTGATATTATCTTCGTTTTAACGGGCGGAGGACCGGCTGGCTCCACAGAACTGATCAATACACTGGTTTTCAAGGAGTTTGGAAAAGGCCTATATGGAATGTCGGCAGCATATGGAGTGATTGTATTTATCATAACAGCAATATTTGGAATTGCGGTCCTGAGAATCAAGGACGGCAGTGATGATTAGGAGGGAACAAATGCAAACTAAGAAGAAAGCAAATATGTTATTGATCGCAAAGGAAATATTCTTCTGGCTACTGGCGCTGATTGTCATCGTTCCGTTCCTGATTGTAATCTTTAACGCATTTAAGACAAAACCGGAATCCATTAACATGGAATTAACGCTTCCGGCAAAGCTTCACTGGGAAAATTTCAAAGAAGTATGGGTCACCGGCAATATTCCCCGGTCATACTGCAATAGTTTTATCATCAGTATTACATCCGTAACAGTATCCGTTTTATTTTCTTCGCTCTGTGCTTTCGTTTTAAGCAGGAGCAGAACCAGATGGAATAAAATTCTTTATGTATATTTTGCCATGGGATTAATGTTCCCGGTCAGCATGGTTACCATTGTAAAGGTGCTGCGGGTTATACATTTATATAACAGTTTAGCAGGAGTGATTATCTTATTCATAGCGTTGATTCTACCCATGAGTATTTTCCTGTTCTACGGATTTGTATCCGGAATACCAAAGGAACTGGACGAAGCGGCGGTCATTGATGGAGCAGGTGCTTTCAGGGTGTTCTTCCAGGTTATCTTTCCACTGCTGAAACCGGCAGCGGTTACGGTGTTCATGATTAACTTCCTGAATACCTGGAACGATTTTACCGTTCCCCTCTATGTATTGCCCGATCCGGATAAAGCGGTAATCGTACAGCAGGTATATAACTTCTATGGAACCTATACAGCTAACTGGAATCTGGTAAGTGTGACGATTCTATTTGCAATCTTACCCGTTATGGTGGTTTATCTGGTAGGACAAAAATTTATCATCTCTGGTATGGTAGCCGGAGCAGTGAAAGGGTAGGAGGAATTTTTGAAATGGTAACAGCAATATTAATAGGTGCAGGACAAAGAGGCGCTTTCGTCTACGGAAAATATGCAGAAAAACATCCGGAGGAATTTAAAGTGGTGGCAGTGGCGGAACCCATGGAGGAACGGCGGAATGAATGTATGCAGGCTCATGGGATCAGTCAGGAAAGGGCATTTACAGACTGGAAAGATCTGCTGGCACTTGGAAAAATAGCAGACTGTGCCATGGTGTGCACCCAGGATCGATTCCATCTGGAACCGGTGAGAGAAGCACTCCGCCAGGGGTATCATGTGATGTGTGAAAAGCCCATGTCGCCAAATGCACAGGAATGTGTGGCAATGGGGGAATATGCGAAACAGTATCATAAAACACTGACTGTCTGCCATGTTCTCCGCTACTCGCCTTTTTACAGTGCACTGAAAAAGATAATTGACAGCCAGGTAATCGGAGAGATCGTTAACATCCAGCATCTGGAATGTGTGGGCTACTGGCACCAGGCACACAGCTTTGTCCGGGGCAATTGGAGGGATTCCAAAAGCAGCAGTCCCATGATCCTGCAGAAATCCTGTCATGATATGGATATCCTGTCATGGCTCACCGGTAAAAAATGCAGGAAGGTGTCCTCTTTCGGATCACTTTCACATTTCAAAAAGGAAAATGCACCAGAGGGAGCAACGCCATTTTGTATGGGCGGATGCAAGGCAAGAAGTACATGCCCCTATGATGCAGTGAAAATTTATCTGGAGCAGGAGGAATGGTATTCTGACACCATCCGAAAGGTAGTGGCACTGGAAGGAACTAATGAGGCAGTCAGCCAGGCTTTGAAGAAAGGTCCTTACGGAAGATGTGTGTATGACTGTGACAATGACGTAGTCGACCACCAGGTAGTGAATCTGGAATATGAAGGAGGAGTGACAGCCAGCTTTACCATGTGTGCATTTACGGGAAAAGGCAGCCGGGTTATGAACATCATGGGAACCCATGGACAGATTCTGGGGGACATGGAGGAAAATACCATTGAAGTACTGGATTTTCTTACCGGGAACTCCGTAAAGACCACAGTGAAGACCGGAACCTCCGGACACAGCGGAAGCGATGACAAATTTATGGAAGGATTTTTGCAGACAGTACTGACCGATGGTGCCTATTCCCTGTCCGGGGCTGAAGTATCCGTGGAAAGCCACCTGGTTGCACTGGCGGCAGAAGAGTCCAGAGTAACGGGCAAGACGATACATATGGAGGAATACCGTTTACAATTCACACCATAACGGGCAACAGCCAACAGGCACGTAACTGTTAACAGAAAGTTCAGATAGATACTTGTAGTCAGTTCAGCAAAATGATAAAATGACAGAATCAGATAAAACGACAGAAACAGATAAAACCAGCAGATTCAGATATCTGAATAGAATAAGGAGGAAGGTCTATGCAAAGGTTTTTGCACAGGCCTTGAATCATATCAGGATGGAAAAAGAGCCGATTGTAAAAAAGTTATTCCGTACCTATATTTTTTGGATAATCATATGCATATTTGTAATACTTTGCGGTACCGTCTTTTATGCGGGAAAAGTTATTAATTCCAATATTACGGAAACCCAAAAGCAGCTGACCCTGAGCATTAACCAGAATATAGAAAATTATTTCCAGGATATGAATGATTTTTCAATGGAGCTGGTAAAATCCAAGGTATTCCGGGAAACAGCCCTGGGAAAGCTGCCGGAATATTACGAAGCAGGCCGTAACACCGTAGATTTATTCTCCAATCTGTATCTGGAAGCTTATAAAATGATTCAGAAGAAGTATCATGTGGGTATTATTACGGATCAGAATTACTATATCTGGATGGGAAATGAATATTTTATTGACCGGCTTTCCAAAGAGCCGCCTGATACTTATCAGGATTTTAATAAAGATGGAAGTGCCGTTATAAAATACCTGGAAAAGAATGAATATCTTCAGAAAGTCATGAATCAGAGATCCATTACGGACAAGGACAATTCCAAGATAACCTTATCCAGAAGCTTCGGAGGAAGCAGCTTCTTTTATAATGGACCGGCAATATTAGAAGTGCAGATGGATGCAGAAGAGTTTAAAGAAGATATGCAACGGCTTTCTTCCAGCAAAAATGATGCGGGGCTGCAGATACATATTTTGAATAATGGGGGAGATACCATATTTTCGGAAACGGAACTGGACGGCAGGCAGTTTCTGGAAGAGAATGGGGGGAAGACCGGCAGCTTTCGCAAAGACGGCTACTATAACTATGTTTATAAAATCTTCAACTCCGACATTTATGTACTCTATACGATTTCCATATTCAGCTACTATAACAAGCTTCTGACTTTTTTAGGATTCGCTATTGTATTTTTCCTGGTGGTCACGGCACTGATGATTGTGGTCAGCTATCGCGTTTCCAGAGAGATTTCCAAACCAATCCATGATGTCTGCCACGAACTGCGGAAGGTGGATCTGGCACAGGGAATCCGGTATCAGCGGGTGGATACGGATATTCTGGAACTGGATTATCTGTCCAATACCATTGGAGAACTGAATGAAAAATTAGAAGAATCCATGCATCACATCATAACTTTAAAAGACTTTGAAATCCATTCAAAGCTTTTGGCACTGCAGGCACAGATGCAGCCGCATTTTCTGGTTAATACACTGACCACCATGGGATCAATGGCGGAAGAGGGCGACAACCGGGATATAGCCAGAATGTGTCTGAATCTGACCCAGATGTTTCGCTATATTTCGGCAGAAGAAAGTACGGGAGTCCGCCTGTTTGAAGAGATGAAGCATGTAAACCGATACGTGGATATAATGAAAGAGCGTTTCCCCAACGCCCAGGTGGACACCGATATCCCATTGGAGATGATGAATATCCGTGTGCCCAAGCTGATTATCCAGCCACTGGTTGAGAATTCTTTTAAATACTGCAATCGCAGCAAGCCATATATCCGCATTGTGGGAGCACAGACGGAAGGGGACTGCTGGAGTATCCGTGTGACGGATAACGGAGAAGGCTTTTCAGAGAGTAAGGCCGCTGAGATTCTCAAAAAGTGTGCAGAAAGCATGGACGGAGTCAACAGCCTTTCCACTAAGATTGATGGTATGGGACTGGTAAATGTATATGTAAGACTTCAGCTTTTCTACCGGGAAGAGGTAGTCTATGAGGTGAATCAGGAAGGAATCGTAATTGGAGGGAAGATACTATGAAACCAGATGTAAAGGGAAATATCAAAGCAATTGTCGTAGAAGACGAACTTAAGATCGGTACCTATATTAAGCACAAAATAGAATATCTGGATCCGTCTGTCACCGTTGCGGCTCTGGCGGAAAATGGAAAACAGGCGCTGAATCTCATAGAAGAACATCAGCCTCAGGTGGTATTTACGGACATATCCATGCCGGTGATGGATGGATTAGAGTTATCCAGAATCATTAAGAATACATATCCGGGAATGATTGTAGTGATTATATCCGGGTACTCCGATTTTTCTTATGCCCAGAAGGCAATAAAATATGGTATCTTCAATTATATTCTGAAGCCGCTGGAGGATGAAAAGCTGTTGGACGTGCTGTTTGATATCAAGAAGAATCTGGCGTATACAAACGCAAAACAGGAGCGCCAGGTTCTCTATTCGGATGCTTACATGTTCCAGTATACCCAAGGAGTACGGTATGCCATATTCTCTGTCTGTATAGGCAATCTCTTCTATGATATAGAGGACCCGGTGCTAACCGAGCACTACAGGGAAATCTTACAGGAAATTCCATGGAGAAAATTACTGGAGGAAGTCTGTGGAGACGGGCAAAACTGGTATCTGGCAGATGAACAGGTCGTGAACCAGAAGATAGTGGGCATACAGGTCAGAGCCGATGGAGAAGAGGAAACCGGGAATCTGGCTAAGCGCCTGATGTCATTGCTGGAATTAAGGACCAGCCTTGCAATCCATATATGCCTGTCTGAACAGTTTGTACCGTATGAAGACGTGTGGAATCTCACCAAGAGGCTGCGTCATTTAATGCAGCAAAAGCTTGTAATCGGCGAGTCCCAGATCCTCATTGCAGAAAAGGAGAAAGATGATGACCAGGGAATCCTGGATATTGTCAAAATGAAACTGAGCAGTTATATCAAAAATTATTTCCTTCATACGGATCTGAAGAATTTTACCGATGAGATTCAAATTGTGCTGAGATATATGATTCAGAACCGGGCAACCCAGGAAAATATAGAAAAAGTCAGTCTGTATGTGCTGAAGTTACTGGAACTTTCCAGCCAGGACTGTGAAGCGGCATTCCAGGAGGATATACAGATCAGACAGCAGCAGTGTATCGGTATGGCGGCAACAGAAGAGGAATTGATGGATAATCTGATGGGGTGTTTTCAAAAAATCGGCAGATATGTAGAGGAACTCTATGAAAAGAAGATAGAGACCCGGGTACTGGAATATGTGGACAGTAATTTCCTGACCCTGGAAGGTTTGGAACAGGTAGCAGATGTGTTTGGGTATAACTACACGTACCTGTCCAGGCTGTTTAAAAAAATGTCCGGTGTTTCCCTGAACAAATATATCACAGAGAAGAAAATCACCTTATCCAAACAGATGCTGCATGAACACCCGGATATGGTTCTGGATGAGGTATGTGAACTTTGCGGTTATAACGACTGCCGGTATTTCAGCAGGGTTTTTAAAGCGCAGACGGGGTGTACGCCCAGTGAGTACCGGGTGATGAAATGATGTTGCATAAAAAAGAAGGATGCAGCAAATGTTAAAATTGACATTTGCTGCATTTCGTGTAAATACCTATATTTCCTTCTTTATGCCGCTGTCTGATTTCTCAAAACAACTGCTCTAATACAAACATACCTTCTTTTCTATAACACTCTGAAAGAAACACATCATTATGACCGGTAGATCCCTGGTAGAGATGATAAGCCGTATCCATCAGACGCTTCATCTGTGTTCCCTGCTCCAATGGTGACTGCAGCTTTTCCAGCCCCGATATGAATTTTGCATACTGTGCCTTTTTTTCTTCACTTGTCAGCTCGCCAATGAATAAAATCTGAGATTCCAGAGAATCCATCGCCTGACATTTTTCATCCCAGACATTAAAAATATCAACAAGACAGTTTGGATTTTCCGGTGTCATGTAATAAATATTATTACATCTCCAGGGGTCCAATCCCGGCAGTTTATCAAGTGCGTATGCTCTTCCGGCAAGTGCAATTCCTTCCAGCAATACGGTCATTGCCGGCCGCCTGCCCGGGTCCAGGTCACTCACACAATGCTCCGGATCCTGCGTGATTATGATGTCCGGACGGAAGGAACGAATTACTTTTACGATTTTCAGCTTTTCAGCCAGTGTTCCGCTCAATTCGCCAGAATCCATACCAAGATATTCGATACTTGTGTTTAGAATCTCAGAAGCCTTATCAAGGCCTTCTCTCATCGCTTCCCCTGCAAACATAATACTTGCGTGGGAAACGCCCCCATTCTTCGCATTTTTGCAGAGGACTCCTCCGCATTCAACCATTTCCATTCCATATACACCTAATAATAATATTCTGTTTCCCATTTAAATTACCTCCGTTTTATCCCCATCCGGGGCTTACTTTTACTTTCATTCACATGTTATAATTTTGTAAAACACAAAAAGGACTATATTAACTATGAACACTTCTTCTTTACATTGGATATCCCTGTGGAAAGATGCGGCAAAACAATCCCTCTTCCGAAAAACCTTCACGGATGAAAGCATCTGCTGGAACGCTTCCGCCAAATATTACGACCAAACCATGGGAAGCAGTACTATGCGGGTCTCTGCTGTTATGGATTTGCTTTCTGCAAAGGGCCTTTTAAATCACGAATACAATGTTCTTGATATCGGCAGCGGCACCGGTTCCTATACGCTTCCACTCTCCAGGTTCTGCAGGCACGTAACTGCCATGGATATCTCAGACTCCATGAATCGTATTCTTCATCAGAAAATGCATTCTCAGGGTCAGAATAACTTCGACATACTCCAGGAAGATTTCTGTTCCTATGATTTTGGCTCACAGACGTTTGACATCGTTCTGGCAAGCCTTGCACCAGGGCTGTATCACCCAGATGCACTGCTGAAAATGATATCTATATGCAGCCGTTTCTGTATTTATATTGGAATAGACCCCAAGCCTGCTCCTGCTGGCCAGCCAGCGGTGGATTCCCTTAATAATCTGCTTCTGGGACATTCTCTCTCTCACAGTGGAAGCAATCATATTACCTATCCGCTAAATCTGCTGCGTTCCATTGGATATAAGCCTGAACTTACAAATGTCCTATGCACCTGGAATCATAAGGAGCCTATTAACGATACCATACTGCGGCTGACTGAATATTACATGGCTGTACCAGGAGCATCAGAAACCTGGTATCCCATTATAGAATCCTATATTACGGAACATGCAGACCATGGATATTATTATGATACATCCAGTGTTCAGCTTGGCATTCTGTCCTTCAACTGCCAATAGCTCTCCAAGTCTGCAGCTGCAAAAAAGAGGCTTTTCGTATAGTCCTCTCTGGGATTCTGCCAGATTGCCTCTGTATTGCCGGATTCAATGATTTCACCGGATTTCATCACCAAGATTCTGCCGCACAGTTTCCGGGCAAATTCAATATCATGAGTGACCAGCAAAATTGCCATCTTTCTCTCTGCTGAGACAGAATAAATGGTTTCTCCAAGACTTGCCTTTACCTGATAATCCAGCATGGATGTGGGTTCATCCAGGATCAGAACATCTGGCTGCAAAATGAGTGCCCTTGCGATACATACTCGCTGGCGCTCTCCGCCGCTTAATTGATGTGGATATCTCTTTGCATAAGTCTCGTAATCCAGATGCACGTCTTTCATTACCTGCTGAACAGCCGCTGTGCATTGTTCCATATTCTTTGCCTGTCCGGTAAACAGCAGAGGCTCTCCGATACAGTTTTCAATAGAAAGCCTTGGGCAGAGTGAACTGTATGGATCCTGGGATACGAAGCCCACCCTTCCCCTTCTTCGGATAATGCCCTCATCGGGCTTCAGGCTTTGAAGAATCAATTTCAGAAGCGTGCTCTTCCCACATCCACTGGCTCCGATGATCCCCAGCCGTTCTCCCTGAGACAATTCCAGAGAAACACCGCTCACCGCTTTCGTTTCCTTTTTCTTAGTTCTCTGTTTTACTTTATATGTTTTAAAAACATCCTTTACTTCCAGCACCATGTTCAAAATTCAATCCTCCTGTCGCAGAAAGCATTGGCAATTCTTGTGTCATGGCTGATGAACAGCATGGACATATTTTTTTGCATCCTCAGTTTTTTCAGCATCCATAAAATATCTGCCTCTACGAGCACATCCAGTCCTGTAGTTGCCTCATCCAGAATCAGAATCTGAGGCTGTAAAAGAATAGCCAGAGCAATTGCCGCTCTCTGACGCATTCCCCCGCTTAATTCATGAGGATAGGAATCCAGTGTATTCGGTTTTAACCGGACAAGTTCCATTAATTCCATGCAGATACCCCTGCGTTCTTTTTTCTCCGTTATCTCCTTTTGAAGGCACAGCATTTCGTCCAGAGTTTTTCCAATTTTATACACCGGATTAAAGGAAGACATGGAAGACTGCGGTACCAGCGCAATTTCCCTCCAGCGGATACTTTCAAATTCTTTCCCGGATAAAGCGGTCAGATCTTTGTCTCTATAACGCAGGTTCCCCTGTACATATCCACCCAAAGTATCCATCATCCCCATAATTGCCCATACAACAGAACTTTTCCCACATCCTGATTGCCCATGCAGGCACAATGTCTCCCCTTCCCCAAGGGAGAAATCTAAGCCTGTCACAGCAGGTATCGGGTTCTTGACGTAACCCACTGTGAGATCTTTTGCTTCTAATATTCCTTGCTTCATCGTTAAGCCTCCCTTCCTGGATTGACATTTCCCTCTATACTATATCCAATCAGCATCAGACTAAAGATCAGAACAACAATCATGAATCCGGGGGGAAGTACAAGCCACCTCCAGCTTGCTGTCAGAAAGGCGTTTTTAGCCTGCGCATAATACAGCATGGAACCCCAGCTTTTTATAACTGCAGACCCAAGTCCCAGAAAACTCAAGGAGGACTCAGCCAATATGGAGGACTTAAACCGGATGATCATATGGTAAGCAATAAAGGACAAAAGTTCCGGCAGAATGTGTCTGGTTAATACATATCCGTCTTTTGCGCCCATAGCCTGAATGGTCTGGATATATTCCTGCTTCTTTATCTTCAGGACCTGGGAACGCACTACCTTAGCCATTTCTGCCCAGGAAGTAACTCCCAAAATAAGGGCAGTGGTGATCAACCCGCCTTTTAATAAAGCAGCAAGAAGTATCACCAGGGGCAGGTAAGGAATAGTCAGAAAAAATGTCGTGATTTTCATCAGAATACTATCCAGCCATCCACCGCACCAGCCCGATATAATTCCTAAAGTCAATGCGATCACCACAGAAATGGCCATAGCCAGAAATCCGATGGCAATGGAATACCTTGCTCCATAGAGCAGCTCCGTCAATACATCCTGACCAATGTCATTTGTACCCAGCAGGTGCTCTCCATTTGGTGCCTGAAAGGATTGTCCAACTATTTCATTTGGTTCATGAGGAGCCAGCACTGGAGCAAACACAGCCAGGAGCAGGAATAAGATCAGAATAACTGTGCCTGTTATAAATAATTTTCTATTTTTCATTTTCATCTACCATCCTGGGATCAATTCTGGAATATAAAATGTCCGTCAGCAAAGAGGCGGCAATTACCATAAATGAGGAAACCAGAAACCCATACTGCATCAGCGGATAATCCCTGGACAAAACAGCATTGTACAAAAGATTGCCCAGTCCCGGATATGCAAAGACACTTTCGATCACGACCGAACCGCTCAAAACACTTCCAAGCTCCATCATAAAAACAGTAAATACCGGAATCATTGCATTTCTCATCATATAGCAAAAGCGCACTTTCTTTTTCGGAATCCCCCTTACCTTTGCCATTAATACATAATCCTGATGAATCGTCTCCAAAACGCTATATCTGGACGTGGTGAAAAAGATCGAAATGGAAACGATGGTCATGGTAGTAACCGGAAGTATCAGGTGTTTCATCACATCTTTGACATATGCCCACCCCTCCAGTCCGCTCCACATAGAATATGCACCATAGACAGGAAACCACCCAAGACTCACACTAAAAACGGAGATGAAAATCATACCGATCCAGAAAGCGGGCAGGGAACTGCATAATATCACCAAAAGCATCAGCTTCATATCTTTCTTTTTCTTCCTTAAAACAGCAGATAATGCCCCTAAAAATGTTCCCAATATGGTAGAGAGAATTAAATTACAGCCAACCAGAAGAAGTGTCCAGGGGATTGCCGCCTTTAATAAATCAGTGATCGGCTGTTTTTTCGAAAAAGAAATCCCCCAGTCCAGGGTAACAATATTCTTGATATATGTAAAAAACTGCACTGCCAGCGGTTTATCCAGATCATAGGCTGATAGGATCCTTTCTCTTTCGCCCTGTGTCATACTGCCCACTTCTTCACCAGCCAGTTGAGCGATGGGTGACCCCGGCAGCATCCTTGGCAGAAAAAAGTTCAATATGATCACTGCGGCAAGCAAAACGATGTAATGTGTTATACGATATCTCAAAATTTTCTCCTGTGTGAAAAATACACAACAGCGGTTCAAGGCTATTGTGTATCTTAACTTCCCATTTGTTATTTTTCCTGTGGCAGGAAAGAGAATAAATTAAAGGCATAGGTCCCTTTAGCTGAAACCCATCCATCATATAAGGAGGTATTTACAGCACTGATTGTATCTTCAAAGAAGAGAGTTATAAAGGGAGCTTCCGCAGCCGCCAATTTCTGCATTTCATGTGAGAGATTCAGTCTTTCCTTTACGTCTGCACTCTGCAGATATTGAACCGCCAGCCCATCAAAAGCCTCACTCTTATATCCGCCCAGATTATCTCCGCCTTCTACAAAATCGCTGTAGCAGGAGGTGAGAATACTGCCTGCTTTCTGAATGACAGGCGCTGACCAGCCCCACATAGCCATGTCATAATCACGGCCTTTTGAAACATCGAATTCCGGCCACACCTTTTCATCTACGGTCTGAGATTCCATAGAGTTCACGGTCACTCTGACTCCCGCCTTAGCAAGCTGCCCAGCCAGAAGCTCCGCTGTACGCATTCTGAGGGTATTACCGGACTGCACAAGCAGTTCCAGATCCATCTTCTGTCCGTCCTTTGTAAGCCGCATTCCGTCACTGTCTTTTTCTGTATACCCCAATTCATCCAGCATCTGTTCTGCTTTTGCAACATTGAATTCGTAATCCAGTCCATCTGTATACTCTTGCAGACCACTCTTGATATATCCCGCTGTTCCTTTCTCAGCCCGTCCCAGACATACCTGGTCTATGATTTCGTCCAAATTAATGGCATATGTAAGCGCTTTTCTGAAGCTCGCTTCGTCAAATGGCGCTCTTTCACAATTAAATAAAAGGAGTGAAGATGAATAACCTTCCGTTTCAATTAATGCAATGTTTTCGGCGGCTTCATAAGTCTCAATCATTTCAGGCGTAATACTTCCGGTATAGGCGGCAATTTCTCCCGAAACCAGAGACTGCTGCCGGGCAGAACCATCCGCAATAACAGGCATCTGAATGGTCTTTACTTTAGGAGTTCCTTTAAAATAATCTTCCTGGGCTTCCAATGTATAGTACTGCTCCGGCTTATATTCAGACATCTTATAAGCGCCGCTTCCCATGTTCTCCACAGTCGTGCCATCTGCTACTCCTTCATAGATATGTTTGGCAACAATACGCATATCAGCGAGCCCGGAGCGGATAAAATCAGGATTGGGATTTGATAAGGTAAATGTAATATCATTTCCATTTACTTCGATGGATTCCACCTGGGATGCAATTGTAATCCATCTGCCCAGGGTCTGTGTCAGCACATATTCAAAGGTAAACTTCACATCATCAGCAGTAACAGGTTTTCCATCGTGCCATTTCTGCCCCTCCAGAAGCGTTACTTTATAGGTCTTATAATCTTCACTCACTTCATAAGAATCGTCCACCATCCAGGGTACCGCTTCATTCTCCTGATTAATGGTAAAGAGACTGTCGTACATAAATCGCATGACATCAAAGCCCGGTGTTCCATTAATATAAGTAAAAGGGGTAATAGTGCTCTGATCCTTTGTCATAGCTACAACCAAACTGTCCGTGCCGGCACTGCTTTTGGCTGTCTCACTTTCTGGAGCCTCAGTGGTACTTTTTTCTTCGTCCTTCTGCTGTTGGGTCGTGGGTTCCTGTGGTGCAGAGCTATTCCCGCATCCGGCTAATACAACCATGGACAAAGCCGCGCATGCCAGAATGGCTGCAATTTTTTTGCATCTCTTTTTCATTTGTAATCCTCCATTTTTATATTCTCTTGTATGATAACATGAGCCTTTCCGGAGCTTCAAGCCCCCCTAGGGGTTGAAATCTTTGAAAAAGCAGATGTGCATTTTACAAGATATATTTACAAATATGAACTTGTGTTTACAAACATGAATTAAAATCTTTAGAAGGGAGTACTGAGTGAGACAGATAAAAAGGAGAGAATAATATGAAAAGATTTATAAGTTTTACTTTATCGGCAGTGATGATGCTCAGTTCAATCCAGCCGGTATTTGCTGCTGAGCAGAAGTCATCTGCAGCAGCGGTTGTGACGGAGGAGACGGCAGATTATACACAGTTTGTGGATCCATTTGTTGGCACTGATGTAGATTATGGGCAGTTGTTTCCGGGGAGTGTAGTACCCTATGGATTAATGAAACTCAGTCCGGATACTTATCCCCATGATACAATTGACCATGCAGGTTATGATTATACAAAAAATCAGATTACCGGATTTTCCCATACCAGAGTGGAAGGTGTGGGCGGTCAGGGTGCAGGCGGTGATATCCTGGTTACTCCAACGTATGTCCGGTATACGAAAAAACCAAGCCAGGCTTCCAGAGCCATGGACATTGTAAAAGACAAATTTGATAAAAAGATTGAGGATGCAAAACCAGGCTATTATACGGTGAACCTGAAACCGAAAACAGGTGTTGATGATGATGTACGGGAAATGCAGAATACTGGGAGTATGAAGGCAGAACTGACCAGTGATATCAGGACTGGTTATCACCGCTACACACTGCCGGAGGACGGAGAAATCTCACTGACTGTGGACATGAAGTACACCTACCATCCCAGAAACAGAGATATTATTTTAAATGTAGAAAAACAAAAGGATAAGGTTGCTCTTAGCGGAAGATTTTCTGGCTGTAATGTAGGAGGCAGCGGGAAATATACCATGTATTTTTATCTGGAAACGAATCAGCCGGCACTGGAGGTAAGTTCCTGGGATGATAGTGGCTTTGGCAGCCTGACAGAGAATAAGACCATAACCGGAGATGACATAGGTGCTGTACTTACCTTTATGGGGAGAAAAGACAGGCCTCTTGAAGTAAAGACCAGTATATCTCCTGTCAGTGCCGAACAGGCTAAGAGGGATATGGAGGCAGAGATGCCCGGATGGAACTTTAAAGAAGAAAGACAGCAGGCAAAACAAGCGTGGAACGATGTGCTGGGCAGGGTAAAGGTTACCAGTTCCAAGACCAGTGACCCGGACGGAAGGCTGAAGAAATTGTTCTATACCCATCTCTATCATATGTTTACTATGCCAATGAATGCAACCAGTACGGACGGTACTTTCCGGGATATCAGTACCCAGAATAAACAAAAGGCTGCTGAAGGCTATACCCATTACGATTCCTGGACACTGTGGGATGATTTTAAAAAATATCCCATTGTAGGATTAGTTCTTCCGGATGTGTACGCAGATGTGGTCAGGTCCATCGCAGACGGTCTGGAAGCTGGTTTTGCTACCTGGAGCCATGACTATCAGGTAGTGCCCAATATCCGTACAGAACATGCGGTTGCACTTTTGGCAGATGGTGTGGCAAAAGGGATGACGGATATACCGAATCTGGCACCAGCCTATGAAAATGCAAAGAAAATTTCCGATGGTGTAAGTGATTCTGCGCGCAGGAACCGGGTGGATAAGATGGTTGAATACTGTTATGATGACTGGGCTATTTCACTTCTTGCAAAAGAGCTCTATGAACAGACCGGAGATGAAAAGTATATAAAGGATTATGAAAAATACGCAGCCCGGGCTTTCCTGTATAAGGAATTGTTTCGTCCGGATGCGGTAATACCCAGTGAAAAGTATCAGGACATGGTGGGTATGGGTGAGAAACCGGTAGGAGCTGATCCAATGGGACTCCTGTGGGGAAAAGAAAGTGACGGAAGCTACCGGGGCGGGAATCCGGAACGTGTAGGCGACCAGGATCTGTACCAGGGTTCGCTCTGGCAGTATACGTTCTGGGATACCAATGATGTTTCGGGGCTAATGGATCTAATGGGCGGAAAAGATGCCATGTATCGGCAGCTGTCTTATCTGATGGGAGAATACGCACCGGAAGACGGCTCCAGAATGCTGCATACCAGTGATAATGAAATAGATCTCCATTCCCCGTATTTGTTTAATTATACGGGGCGGCCGGACAGAACGCAGTATTGGACAAGACAGATTTATACCGATAAATCCTTTACCTGCGGTTATACCGGTTCCGGCGGAGAAAAAGAATATTTATACAAATTAAAACCGGACGGTTATCTGCATGCAATGGATGACGATGCAGGAACAATGGCATCTGCATTCGTTGCGGCAGGAATGGGGCTGTTTCCCATTACTCCAGGGGATCCTACATTCCAGATTACCTCACCATTTTTTGAAGAAATACGATTGGATGTAGGAAATGGCAGGGAGTTTGTAATTAAAGCCGACAATACTTCCCCGGACAACAAATATATCCAGTCCGCCAGTCTGAATGGGCAGCAATTTGACCGTACCTGGTTAAGCTATGAAGAAATCAGCAGAGGCGGAGTGATTCAGTATGAGATGGCAGATACGCCGTCAGACTGGGCATCAGATTCGCCACAGGTACCATCCATGTCAGATATGGCAGATTCAACTGTCTATGAGAAGGAGCAATTGTCCTATTCTTCACTTGCATTTCAGGAGGCTGAAGAAAATGACGGTTCTATCCGCAATTCAATTGACATTACCGTACAGGATGAGGCTGTTTCCGTAATTGGTAAGGATCAGCAGATCATTTCCGGGGAGGATTACAGCGTTACAGGAGTTCCCAAAGGTCTGGGTGTGAAACTGCTCAGGAAGAATGACAAGGTCATTGAAATGGTTCTGGAGGGAAAGGCGGATGAACATCGTACCTCTGCTAATACAGACAAATTAAAACTGGAATTAAAGGATACACTTTTTGAAGGCAGGGTTACCACCAAACGTAAAAATCAGTCTTTGAAAGTTCAGTTTAAGGATAATAGGATTGTATATTCGGGAGATATTGTAAATGAAAACGAGGATGGAAATTTTGATGATACCATAACAGCTACAATTTTTGGAGATGCTGCTTTTGTGGGCGGGGAGGGTGAAGATTTTGTACAGAGCGGCAAAGCTGTCATCAGCGGACTGCCCCAGGGTATGAAACTCACCGTTACGAAAACAGGTGCCAGGACAGCAGATCTTAACTTTACCGGTAAGATCACAGGCAGCTATGAAGACCGGGATGGGTTGAAAATTTCATTTTTAGATACCGCTTTTAAAGGCAGCAGCGCCAGCGATATCTTAGGATCTAACTACGGCGGGATGAAATCCATTCGCATTCTGTCATCTTCCATTTATGATGAGACACAGCTGCGGATCGTGATTGACCAGCTGAAGCAGAAGTCAAAAAATGCCAGGGAGATGGACTATGATCAGTATACAACGGACAGTGTGAAAGTTCTATTACAGGTCTTGGATAAGACAGATGACTTTCTTGCAAATGAGCCTGAGATCACCTTGCAGCAGGCAAATGATATGCTGGATGAACTTGACAATGCGTTAAACGGACTTGCAGTCCGAAGAAATGGATATGAAAAGATTGAGCTGGAAAAATTTGATGCATGGTCCAGCGAACTGAATAATCCCCAGAACAATAGTCCTATGAAGACAGAGGGGTCTAACGATCCGTCAGAAAGTAATAAGACACAGCAGGTTGCCAATACCTTTTCTGGTGCATGGCTCAAATATGGTATGGACTTTGGTGATGAGGGACCGGATTCACTATCCATACGTTATGCAGGATCGAACAACTGTTATTCCGATTCTGCGGTGGAAATTCGTCTGGGCAGCGTGGATGGCGAAACTATAGCGGTCGTATCCACCCCGCCGACAGGTTCCTGGGGGAATTATACAGATGCAAAGGTAACACTTGATGAAGAAGCAAAGGAGAAACTTACCGGCGAACAGAATCTGTATTTAATATTTACCGGTACTCATCAAAATGGAAGCAAGTATTATGCAGGTAATTTTAACTGGATGCTATTCGAAAAAAATGGTGGGGGATCTGTCATACACGATGTGACAAAGGGAGCTTTACTGGAAGCAGAGGCAAAGGATGACTGGGATCAAACCATACATCCATCCGGGAATGGACCGCTGAAAACAGAGCCGGCAGGCAGCGGCGGAAGTGGATCCAGTGTTGCAAATACCTTTGACAAGGCATGGCTGAAGTTCGGTAAGGTTAATTTCGGCTCTGAGGCAATCAATAAGATCAGTATTAATTATAAAACGAAAAAAGGTTATTGCCCGGGGGATTCCCGTCTGGAATTACGAATAGGCGCACCTGACGGGGAACTTGCAGCGACAATTATGGCGCCGGAGATACCGACAGGCGGTAACTGGTCTTCCTGGCAAACAGCATCGGCAGAAGTTACCGGTGACAGCCTGAAGGGAATTGTGGATGACGTATACCTGGTGTTCCGGGGAGATATGTCGGCTCATAATAACTGGTATATCTTTAACTTAGACCATATTAAATTTGAATATATTCATACCGAACCGGCATATGACAATCTGGAATTAGAAAATTTCGTTCAGAGCGGAGACGGCTTGAATGTGGAAGCAAGGGATAACGGAAAAGTGATTGCGAATGTAAACAGTGGAGAGGGGCTTAAAATATCCGATGTGGACTTTGGAGATACGGCGCCTGAAGCGATTACCGTTCGTTATGCCGGAGCTTCAAACTGCCATAAGGACGCTAACTTTGAGATTCGACTGGGATCTAAAGACGGGGAACTGATCTCCAGAGTAGCGACGCCTCCTACCGGCAGCTGGGATATCAACGGGGAAATCCGGGTACAGCTGGAGAATGAAGGAAGACAGAAGCTGACAGGAGTACAGGACATCTATATTTTATTTGGCGGCAGCGGAGCTTCCTGGGTGGGAAATTTCAACTGGATCCGCTTTGAGCGTTTATTTAAGGAACCTGTAAAGGAGAAGAACTATGGTCTGATTCAGGCAGAGAGAATGGATGACTGTTCCCAGGGCGTCGTGGTAGAAAGTGCGGATTATATTAAGATAAATGATCCTGGCTCCTGGCTGAAATATGATAAATGCTTATTGGATGGAAACGGACTGGATGAAATCACACTGCGATATTCTGCAAACACATCCGGAAAGGATACTGTACCTGTTGCAAATATTTATTTCGACAATATGGATAAGGAAAAACCGGATCTGACAATACCTTTGCCCGCCACAACCGTAAATGGGGATCTGTATAAAACAGTAAGGGCACAGCTGGATGTACCGGTGGCGGGAGAACATGCACTTTATCTGGTAGTGGATACCGCTCCAAATACTGCAGATACAACCGTTAAGCTGGACTGGATCATCTTAAGGGAAGAAAATGAAGAGCTGCAACAGCTTGGAGAATTATCCGCAGATTTAAGCCCGGCGAAGAATAAAGCGGATATCCAGATGCAGATGGATACACTGTTTATTCCCCTGAGAGCAAATCTGCTGAAGGCAGAACGAATCCTGAATTCTGTCGTGCCGGACAAAAATGAAGTCAGTGAGGTGTTATCCACACTGCAGCTGCTGGAGCGTCCAATTGTGGAAACATTGCTCCAGGGTGAGTTGTCAACCTTGATACAGGTAACGGAAGCGCTGGATCAAAGCAACACGGCGCAGGAAAGCCTGGATGCCATTGCAGTGGCACTGGCTGGGGCAAAGACAGTGACGGCAGACGACCGGTATACGGTCTATGCAGATGCTTTTGATGGGTTGAAGAAAGAATATGATAACAGAAAACCTACCGATGATAAGTTGGCATTATCCAACAAAATAGACGATGCCAGAAATGCAATGAAAACCGAAGGGGAATATCTGGAGAGCTCCAAAGCCAGATTAAAAGACTCTCTTAGCAAAGCAGAAATAATAATGAATCAGCCGGACGTATCAGCAGAAATGTTGGAACAGACTGTGAAAGAGCTGGACGAAGCAATGAACGACCTGGTACCCATGTCAGATCTAGCAGGACTGGAAATGTCCAGCCAGCAGGCAGAGAAAATGATTGCAGGAGGCGGACTTCTTCCAAATGCTAGGGAACAGCTGGAAGTTCAGCTTGACAATGCAAGATTACTAATCTCCCGTGCTGCCAGTGACGTGGCACCGCCTACCAACGAAGAGTATTCCATTGGAAAGAAAAAACTGGATGATGTGATAGCCTGGGCAGTTAAACTGCCTTCAGCTGAAATGATGTCTGAATTTCAGGCATTAGTTACAGAATTATCCGGACTGGATCTGAACGGATATACGGAGGAATCGGGCAAAGCAGTTGCCGATGCGCTGAAACAGGCATCATTATTGGGCGAGGAGCCATTCGCAGACGAACTGGTACCTGTTTTAGAGGCACTTAGAGGAGCAAAAGCTGGGCTGGAAGCAGACAAATCGGAGCTTTTGCAGGAAATAGCAAATGGTGAGGCGATGCTGCAGGAGACAGGACAATACAGCACAGAATCTGTGAATATCCTGGAGCAGGCCGTAATTGCAGCTAAGGCAATCTACGACAAGACCGATGCTTCAGCAGCCGATGTGGCAAAAGCCGCAGAAGCGGTTAGAATTGCCGCAGAGGGATTGGCGAAACTGGAATCCATTCAAGTGATCCCGCCAGTAAAGACACAATATAACCTGGGTGAAACAGCAGATTATAACGGAATGGAGGTCATTGCTGTTTTTGCAGATGGCAGCCGGGAGAAAGCAGTAGATTATCAGGTGGAAGGTTTTGATACCTCAGCCCCGGGAGCAAGGACAGTGAAAGTATACTATTATGGAAAAAGAGATGCATTCAGTATTCTGGTAAATGAACCGAAAGCTCCGTCAGTAAAAAGTATTAAGATATCTAAAATGCCGCAGAAAACAGCCTATAAGACAGGTGAGTATCTGAACCTGTCAGGAATGGTTATAACGGCAGAGTACTCCAATGGAAAAGCGGCAGCCATTACAGATTATGCTGTAGAAGGCTGGGATTTTAGTACGGCAGGTACGAAAGTCATTCGTATACGCTATGGCGGACATCAGGCAGAATTTAAAGTTACGGTAACGGAATTAACTTACAAAATCAGCTATATTCTCAACGGTGGTAAAAATAGCGAAAAAAATCCCGGAACCTATACCCAAAAAGAGTACGTGAGATTTAAAAAACCCACCCGGAAAGGATATCTATTCGATGGATGGTATCGCGACCGTAAATTTAAAAACAGAATCACTCAGATTGCCCATCAGAATTGTAGCGTCTATGCCAAATGGAAAAAAGTAAGCGTGCAACAGACATCTGTTTCTTCCCTGAAAAAGACTGGGAAAACTACGTTTCAGGCTTCGGTGAAGAGAATAAGCGGAGCGAAAGGCTATGAGATACGCTATAGCACGAATTCCAAACTAAAAAACAGCAAAAAGGCAGTATTTACCGGGAACAAGATCACTCTCAGGAAATTAAAGAATAAAAAGACCTATTTTATAAAAGTAAGGGCTTATAAATTGGATTCAGCAGGGAAGAAGGTTTATGGAAAATACAGTAAGGCAGAGAAAATTAAATTGTGACCGGATAAACGCAGTTGATAAGAAACCAGTGATCCTCATAAGTTAGGGGAGATCTGGTTTCTTTTTTTGCTGTTCTAGGGAACCCTCAGTAATTGTATCCCCTACTTCTCAACTACTTCCCAACAACCTCATCTAACCGCTTCATCAAATTATCTTCCTGCTTTTTCACAACCCCAATTAACGGTGCCCCTATCATGTTACCCTCGCTGTCTACGATATATGTGGTAGGGTAACCGGAAATATCACCGATAAAATCGGTATAAAAGCTGCTTTTATGATCCAGGATGAGGTTCGGGTAGGTCACGCCTTTCTCCTTCAGAATCATTTCAGAAGTCGTTTTTGATTCATCTGATTCTCCTGCACTGGCGGCAACTCCGATCAGATTGATCTTCCTGTCTTTAAAATTTTGAAAGTATTCTTCCAGCTCCGGCATTTCTGCTATACAGCTGCCGCAGCCATTTGTCCAGAAATTGATGACGGTGGCATCGTAGTCTTTAAAAATATCATTGGTCATGGTATTTCCGTCAAAATCAACGCCCTGAAATTCCGGGAACGGTTTTTTGGTGGCTTCTATTTCTGTGCTGCCGCATCCGGCAAGTGCAAGGATGGAAACCGCACTTAACAGGATAACGAATAGTTTTTTTGCTTTTTTCTTAAATACGTTCAATGGTTGTCCTCTTTTCTAAAATTGATACTTTTACAGATTGCACTCTGTGGGCATGTGCGGATGCAGTCTCCACAGCGGATACATTCAGAGTGATTGGGGGTTTTATACACTGTCACGTCCATTTTACAGACTTTTGTGCAGGTTTGGCAGCCGTTGCATTTTTCCTTATCAATGTGAAACTTATAGAAGGAAAATTTGTGAAACAGGGCATAGAATGCACCGAGGGGGCAGATCCATTTGCAGAAGGGCCTGTAAAAAAAGATGGATAAAGTTATGATTCCCGCCAGCAAACAGCTTTTCCATGTAAATAAGGCACCCAGTGCAGCCCGGATTCCGCTGTCTGCCAGAGCAAGGGGAATGGCACCTTCTAAGATTCCGGCAGGGCAGATCCACTTACAGAACCAGGGATCTCCCATTCCCACTTCATTTAGGATGGTCATGGGAAGGATGATAACAAACAGGAATAGTATCAGGTACTTGAGTCTGGTGAGTACGGCGAATTTTTTGGTGCCGAATTTTTTGGATGGAATCTTATGCAGCAGCTCCTGAAACCAGCCAAAAGGACATAGAAAGCCGCATACCAGCCGTCCAAGCAACACGCCGAATAGGATCAGCATGCCAACAATGTAGTAGGAAAAACTGAATTTTGAAGAGCCAATCACCGCCTGCAGAGATCCAATAGGACAGGAGCCTATGGCACCGGGGCAGGAATAGCAGTTCAGTCCGGGAACACAGATCCCTTTTAAATTTCCCTTGTAGATTTTACCGGTGAAAAAGCCTGTGAGGTGAGCGTTGGTCAGCAGCGTGGCGGCTGCCTGTATCTTCCAGCGTTTCCGGCGGCTTTCATGTTCAGCCAATGCCCACACACTCCAGACATAATTGAATGCCCTTAGAAAGTACTTCGGCGGCTTCGCCACGGTAAACGCCGATACTGATCAGGATAATGGCTAACAATAAGATGCCTCCGGCATATTTATTCTTCATCTCTTAACTCCTTGGCAAAGGATAGCAATTCATCTGCTTTGGCACTGGTGTTCCAGGCGGTATAGAATCCGCCTTCTTTTGTAAATATGGAAACCAGGTCTGAATCAATAAGCGAATCGTATTCCTTCAGAGATTGCTGCATGGAATCATTATATAGAATTATCGGGAACTTGATGTCTGTCAGCTTTTCTTTAGCATTGTCAATGTCTTTGTCTGTAAGGATACCAATGACGGGTACGCCTATGGTTTTCATTTCATCTGAAATATCGTTAAATACCTCCAGCTTTTCCAGTGTTTTTTCTTCCGTTGTATGAAAAAATACCATACAGGTTTTTCCTTCAATGATATTAGAAGAGGCAGGAGTTCCATCCAGATATGTAGTTTCAAAGGGATCAAACAGATAGATTTTAGATTTTGCTTCGACTTTCTCGTAATTGGAATTAATCCAGTCGTCATCAATCCACCCCTTTTCTTTTGCATCCTCTACGGTAATGGTGCCATCATCCAGGGCTGCCTTGATTTTTTCCAGGGAAGGCTTCGAATTGCAGCCCCCCAGAGAAATAACCAACAGGCATGAGATTACAAGGAGAAGTTTTCGTTTCATTTCTTTACCTCACTTTTTTGTTAGTGAAGTTATTGTAGCAAATCCAATATAAAATTTCTGTTAAGAGAAATGATTTCTTATGAGAGAAACTCCAATGTTTGTTGGGGCAGCAAAAGTTCAAAAATGGTACCCCCCATGGGATTATCTGATACGGAAATGGTTCCGTTGTGCTTTTCTATAATGGATTTTACAATCGAAAGACCAAGTCCGGCTCCGCCCATTTGGCGGGAACGGGATTTATCCACACGGAAAAACGGTTCAAATATAAGAGCCTGCATTTCCTTTGGTATTCCGATTCCATTATCTTTTATGGTGATTGCGGTATTCTCTTCGTGTGTATGGATGGAAATTTCTACGATTCCATTTTCAACGTTGTATTTCACCGCGTTTTCAATAATATTATAAAAAGCCCTGTGCAGCAGGTTTTTGTTGCCGGTCAGAACAGGTGAGCTGCCGGAAACAGTAATATAGATATTTTTTTCTTTTGCCAGAGGAGATAATTCTGCCGCAACATCAATCAGCAGTTCGGTTGCCTCAATTTCCTGGTCACATGGCAATGCATCCATATTGGTGAGATCCAGGAGATCTTTTACCAAAGCTGACATTCTGTCTGTATGTGCCGATATGACAGACAGTAATTTATCGTATTCCTCTGGTGTGCGGTCTTTTTTCTTTTTAAATACATCCACCTTTGTCTTAAGTACAGTCAGGGGAGTACGAAGCTCATGTGCGGCACTTTGGGAAAAGCGTTTCTGCATGGCAAAGGCATCGTTTAGTTTATTGGACATTTCATTGAATGAATGGGTTAAATCTGCGATTTCATCATGGCTTTTGGGTACCTTTAAATCTTCGGAAAGGTTGTAAACAGTACAATTTCTCATTTGACGGCTGAGTATATGCAGAGGTTTTAATGCTTTGCCGGAAATAAAGTAGGTCAGCAGACCGCCGATCACCAGCAGCAATACCATATAGATGATACTCTGGTACAAAAAATGCAGACGTGCAGACTGTGAATTCTGGGTTGGGGCAGCAGGCACGGAGTTAGTGACGTCAGCGGCAGTATCAGGTGCCTGTGGTTCGGAATGGAGGGTTTCTCCATCCTGCCCTAATTGCATGGCTGGAGTAACAACGGTTGCTTCGATTACATTTGCCATTCTGTTTGCAGAAAAATTCAGAATGACAGTCAGAATGACACAGCAGACCGTAAGAAGAAATACATTCAGTATGGTAAGACGAAGACGGATGGAAATTTTGCCTAACATGATTGATTACCTCCGATCAGAAAATATCCTGCGCCGATTTTAGTTGCAATGGTGTCGTAAGACAGTGCTGCTTTTAATTTTTTCCGTAAAGATGCAATATGTACGCGTACCGCATTGCTCAGGCTGTCTGCTTCCATATTCCACACATGTTCCATCATTTCTTCCTGGCTGATTACCCTGCTGGGATTCAGCAGGAAATATTCAAGCAGTGCCAGTTCTTTCTTTGTCAGAGCCAGTTCTTCGCCATTTACAAATGCGGAGCGCCTTACGGTATCCAGGGATATCCCCTCCCACACAAGTACCGTGTCTTCCTGCGTAAAGGTCCGGCGCAGCAAACACCGGATCCTCGCTTCTAATTCTTCAAAATCAAATGGCTTTGCAAGATAATCATTCGCGCCGGAATCAAGCCCGGTTACTTTATCCGTAACGCTGCTTCTTGCGGACAAGATCAGTATTTTTGTATTTTTATCCTGTCTGCGTACTTTAGACAGGACATCCATACCGTCCATGCCCGGCAGATTTAAATCAAGCACAACCAGGTCATAGGTTTCCGTTGTGATAAGTTCATAGGCTGTTGTTCCGTCATAGCAGGTATCCACCGCATAGCCGTCTATCTGCAGCCCCTCTGCAATGGAGTCACATAAATCTATTTCATCTTCCACGATTAAAATTCTCATATACCCACCTCCTGGATTTTACATTATTATACCACGTACACATAAATTCTTCGTTAAGAAAATTACGGGTGCCTTAACAAAGATTTTATGTCAGCCATGTTAATATATTCGTATTAAAGCGAAAGCCGGATAAAATTCTAACAGGAATGGTAATGAAATTGCCGGTAAATATAGGAGATCATGAAATGTTTGAATTAAAAAATGTATCAAAGCAGTTTGGAGATGAATATGCCCTGCAGGGAATTTCCATGACCATAGGCAGAGGACTTCATTTTATAGTGGGGGCATCAGGAAGCGGTAAGACCACGCTGTTAAAAATAATCAGCGGTATGGAGCAGTCTTTTGAAGGAGAGGTTTTTTACTGCGGGCAAAGCATGAAAAATCTGACAGAGCAGGATAAAAGCTATTACTATAACAATATCTTTGGATTCGTATGGCAGGATTTTAATCTGCTGGATGACCTCACCGTTATGGAGAACATCATGCTTCCCAGGTATCTGAAAAAGAAGCCGGATCAAAAGGAAGTGAACAGGGTATTGGCGGATTTGAAGATCCGGGAGCTGGCAATGCAGAAGGCAGGTAAACTGTCCGGCGGCCAGAAGCAGCGTGTGGCTATTGCACGGGAACTTTTGAAAGACCCGCTGGTAATCATTGCGGACGAGCCGACAAGTGCCTTAGATGAAGAATCCTCAAAAATAATTATGAATATTCTGCGTGAGATTTCCAGGAAAAAAACGGTTATAATCGTAACCCATAATGGGGAGTTGATAAATCAGAAAGATAAGGTCCATGAAATAGATAAAGGGGAACTGATCAGCACGGTAGATGAGTCAGAGAGATTAGGAAATAAAACTGACAGTAAAGGGAGTAAAACCAACAGCAGGGGAAATAAAACCCACAGTAAAGGAAATAGAATTGCAAAAATGAAGATACATAAGCTGGGTTTTTCCAATGCAATGAAGATCGCAGCCAGTAATATAAAAAACAAATGGGGAAGATTTTCCATTCATGTACTGTCACTGATCGTGGGGGCGGTATTACTACTTGCTGCCGTGAGCGGAGGGATCACCGGAACGGGTCAGTCGGTTTTTGACGAATTGTTTCGTACATATGGAGACAGTATTTTAGACATTAGCATTGCAGGCAGCTTTGTAAGTGCGGGAGGTACGGACGGAAAGGAAAATGATGAGCCGAATGCAAATGTAACACAGGACATTGATGGGCTTTACGAGAAGTATTTATCAGATGAACGGGTAGCTCATATTGTGTTTACCCAGGCATATAACGATATACAGGTGAACGTGGATGGCAGAGATATTAAGATTGATACAAGCAATTCAGTTCCCGTTATAAACAGGCTGACCGCAGGTGTTATGCCCATGGGGAGTGATAATGAAGTTGTTGTTCCCCAGAGCTTTGTAAAGAAATTAGGATTAAGTGACAAAGAGGCACTGGGCAAGACAGTTACCTTTCAGGGGGCAATCTATAACTGGGACAGCGGAGAACCGGTATCTAAGGCGGTTTCAACCCAATGCAAAATAGTGGGCGTTATGGATACTACGGTAAAATACGATGCAGGAGAAGAATTAATGGAATATTCTGTAGAGGATTCTTTTTTCTTTAGTAAATCAGCAACTGATGAAATGCGGGCGCAGGCAGAGGTGAGAAATGGAGAGGTTAATTTCTCCATACGGGCAAAAACCCCGGCAGATATGATCGCTATAAAAGACGAATTGAATGCAGACGGGATAGTTCCCCTGGGACGTTTCGAGCTTGTGGAGGATATGGTGCGTTTAAACCAGCAGACGAATCAGCAGTCCGGTGCCGCAATTATCGTGATCGGAGTTATGTCTGTTATCATTATACTGGCTGTGGCATTCATCACCGCATTCATCCGGAAACGGGAATATGCAATTTATAAGGTCAGCGGTTATTCAGGAAGGCACCTGGCACTTCTGGCATTTGCGGAGGTTCTCTATCAAATTGCGGTATCCTCCATTTTATTCTTGTGTATATCACCGGCTGCTAATTTTGCAACCACTGCATTCTGGGATGTAAATATCTTAAACGGCAGACTCCTGGGCGTGGGAATTTTACTGATATTTGCAATGGGCATCTTTTCGGGTCTTGTAACAACACTGGTTAGCTTCTCAGCGAAAATATCAAATTCCCTGATGACAGGAGACAGATAGAATGATTAAAATAAAAGATCTTACAAAAAAATATGGAAACAGCATAATATTAGAACACTGCAGTTACGAATTTCCGGATACCGGAATTGTGTGCCTGATGGGACCATCCGGTGGAGGAAAGACGACTTTACTGAATCTGATTGCAGGATTTGATACGGATTACAGCGGCGTGATCTCAGTGGGAGGTGTCCCGGTTACGGAGATGAATCCCGATGAACTCTGCAGATACCGCAGGGATAACATAGGATTCGTATTTCAAAATTATCATCTGCTGCCCGGCTATACTGTTTTGGAGAATATTTTACTTGCCTGTGAACGGGGAGAGGATGACAGGGAACGTCTGTGTAAGGCAAAGGAGCTTTTAAAGCGGATTGGCATGGAGGAAAAAGCAGATCAGCCCTCAGAGACACTTTCCGGGGGACAGAAGCAGCGGGCAGCCATTGCAAGGGCACTTGTCAATGATCCCCAGATTATATTTGCAGACGAACCTACCGGTGCGCTGGATCGTGGGACGTCTGCAGAGATAATGTCTTTACTCAGGGAAATTGCCAGGGACAGACTGGTTGTTGTAATCACTCATGACGCAAAAATATGTGAATTTGCGGATGAAGTCATTCATATCAGAGAGAAAAAAATAAAGGAGGACCGCCAGGTGAGCCGGGACATGTCCCATGAAAAGCCCCTTCTTTGCAGCGAAAGAAATACAGATAAAAATACCATGTTTTCCAAAGCAGTAAAAAACTTCAAAGTACATTTAAAACGCTATATTGCGGTTTCGCTGGCTATTTCCATCGGTATGCTGGCATTTTTATTCTCCCTGTCCTTCGGCAATGTGATGGATCACTCTATTTCGGAATTTCAGGAAAAGAACACGGCATTTAATAACGGCTACATCCGGGGAAGCGATGATGGCACTATTTTAGCATATCTGAAGTCGGATGAACGGATTGAAAATGTGTATTATCAGTATAAATTAGAAAATATATCTATGGAAATGGAAGAAAAAATTCAGGTGCTGGCTGAAAAATTTCCCACTCCGAAAGCAACGCAGGGATTATCTTATGGCGTAATGCCAGGAATAGAAAAGGATGAAATTGCAATTACTCCAAGTCTGGCTAAGAAGATGTCGGAAGATATTAAATCATTGGTTGGCAGGGAGCTTACTTTGGAGCTGGATGGTGAAAGCTATACCGCCACTATCAGCGGTATCTACAACGCCGGATATGATGATTTTATCGTAAGCCCCGATATGGAGCAGAAGTTCTATGAGCATCTCCCTGAACAGGACAATTATTCCATCACTTATGATGTAAAAGAATTCTCCGATATTGTAGCGGTCAGCAACCGGCTCAAGCTGCAGGGACTGAAATCCGACAATGCCTCAGATGAAGTATACGCGCTTCAGAATACGTTCCAGAGTCTGAGCAAATTGTTTCTGGTACTATCCATTCTGATTCTGGGAATCGGATTGTTTATTTGTGCCGTGCTCCTGATTAAACTGCAAAATACCAGATACCGGGAAGTTGGTTTATTATCGGCGCTGGGCTATCCCAGAAGGCAGATTACCGGTATGATTCTGCAGGAAAATATGTTGCTTGCCATACTTACGGCAGCAGTGGAACTGGGACTGCTCGGGGGAAGCATGTTCATCAGCAGCCTGCTTGGATTGCCCCTGATTGTCTCAGGGGTCCAGGCGGTTTTCACCATTATCTCGGCATTTGCGGTGGTCTTGGCTTTAAGCGGCGTTGCAAGCCTGCCCTTGGTACGGACTGAGCCAGCGGCTGCACTGCGGAAATAATGTCTATATTCCAAACTGGCGGAGTTCCAGTTCCAGGTTTTGATAAAATTTGGAAAGATGCAATCCATCTGTTAATGCATGGTGGCAAAGAATAGATACCGGAATTAAGATCTGTCCGTCCTGTTCTTTATAGCGTCCCCAGGTAATTCTTGGGTTGCTGTCCGCTGGATTTGGAGTTGGCTGTATGAATGCTTCATAATTGATCCAGGGAAGTGTGGAAATAAAAATTAAGGATAATGCATCTTCGGCATCTTCCACACACTGATCAGTTTTAGCGCGTTCTTGAGTTTGAACCGCATAGGGGAGATAGGCATCAAATTTTAGATTGCTGTCCAATTTGCAGTAACAATAAGTGTCATTTTCTAAAGCAACTGTGTGGGAGGTAGGACATCTCTGGTATTCAATAATTCCGCCCTCATAAATTCGCTGCCTTAATTCTGCAACGGAATTGGCAGCATTTGATATACAATATAAAAAAGATAGAAAAAAGGGTAGGTTTTTATCTTTTACGGTATGAAAAAAATTGGTAATATCTACTTTTACGGTCACGCCTACATAAGGTTGAGCCATATCTTTAAAATACTCAAAATGTTTTCTTCTCGGGTATGATTCCATCTGTATCATCTTATATAATTTTTCTTGCTCCATTTCATTTCCTCCTTATCATGATGCTGCGGTATTACTTTTTCCTCATTGCCGTAATCGCTGCATAATGTAAAATTTTAAATTCCTCAGGTGCTATTTCCTCTAAAAGCTTTCGGTGCTCCTGGTCAAACTGTTCCACTTCTGCTTCAGACAGAGAAGCCTCAATGCCCCGGCAGGATTTCATCCGCCCATTCCAGCTTTCCCGGTTAAAAGGAACAGAAACATCATATACATCCTGGTTTTCCAGGGTGAAATATTCTTTATAGACCTCCGGCATGGAGATGGCGTGCCTTACCTCTTTGCATCCTGTCCACATCGGATTATATTTTAGAATAAGTTCTTCACTTTTACCGGCTATCAGATCTTCAAAGGGAAGCCATGCCATATACAACACCACGAATCTGCCATCTGGTTTTAACATTTTATAGATCTTAGGTGCCAATTCTTCATGATTAAAGTAGGTAAAACACTGGCAGGCAGTTACCACATCGAAGGAATCAGCAGGAAAATCAATTTTTTCAGCCGGAACACATTGGAACTTAATATCCATATTTGACTTTTGCGATAACAGGATCGCCTGCTCAATCTGATTCTTGGAAATATCAATTCCCGTAAATTCCGCTCCACACCGGTATAGATTACGGGGAAGCACTCCGGTTCCGGTTCCAATGTCCAATACCTTTTGACCATCCACACACAAATCCATATCTATAAGCTTTTGATAAAATTCTGTGGGATAAATATCCCGGTATTTAGCATAATCATATGAGGTACGTCCCCAATCAAATCCTCTTCCATTATCGATTTTTGTGTTTTGAATCATTTTAGCACCCGCCTTTCGAATTTTTATTAAAATTCATACATTCAGTTAACTGTAACTTTCTGGGTTCAAGATCTTGATGAATAAAGCTTATTTATGACTTGTAAAAATAATATCATAATAAGGGCTGGATGTCATTATATAGTGTCAAAATCATTTTTGATTTTCTAGAGCGTGTTTTAAAATTGCTTTCGGTCAGCTGTGAGTCCTAGTTTGCGGCAGATTTGTGGTCCGCTATTATGAATTATATTTGGGTTTTGCTGATTAAGGACGCTTTGTAGATGGAGGTCGTGTACGGAAAGCGAAGGGGGCGGACCAGGAGAGGTGTTTGGAAGGCTTAACGCAGAACTGGCATTTTCTAACCTTCCCGAAGCGCTTTT
>OKVW01000030.1_pt1 | contig 138991 bp, 120 predicted proteins | sample 1606991 | NCBI WGS metagenome assembly OKVW01 (sample SAMN03281021, study PRJEB24777) | human gut metagenome | isolation source: fecal sample PR177 from 1 month old male Malay infant, vaginal delivered... | reverse complement strand
GAATGTGATTTTTCTGATCCGTATAGTAAAAAGAAATATTAAGAAAGATAATTATTTGAGTATAGCAAAGTTTTAAGCCTGGGGGAGAAAAATCTCCCCCTTTCTAAATGTACACTAAAAGAATAAAGAATAAGGGGTAAGGAGTATGATAATATGTATATAGATTCTAATACTATAATCACTGCTGGCAGTATTATTACGGCAGTGATTATAATTTTCAGCTGCATATTTACGATATACCGTTGGTACCTCAGACAGAATAAAAAGATTGAGGAAATTAACAGACTAAAAGAAGAACAATGTCTGATATGCTACGGCTTACTTTCTTGCCTGGATGGTCTAAAGCAGCTTGGAGCAAATGGCAATGTATCAGAAGCCTATGAAAAATTAGAAAAGCACATCAATCAATCAGCGCATAAATAGGAGGTTAAACTTATGGATATCATGGATTATATCAGACCGGAATTGATTATTGCGGCGTTGGTACTCTATTTTGTGGGGGAAGGGTTAAAGCAAAGCCGGGTAGTTAAGGATGAATATATTCCAGCAATACTTGGTACATGCGGAATTGTACTTTGTGGTTTATGGGTATTTGCGACTTCTGATTTTTTTGATTTCCAAGATATTGTATTGGCTGTTTTTACAACGTTTGTACAAGGTATTCTGGTTGCGGGGCTTAGTACATATGTAAATCAAATCATTAAGCAGAATAGGAAAAAGAAATAAGTATTTGTAGAAATAAGACGTACATTCACTATAAAAATCACCTGTACCGCAAGCGTCCCAACACATACGGCCCGCCAATGGCCGTTGCTCCCCTAAATATGGTACGGAGAGTTGTGGAATATGCCGTAACCGAGATTCCACCACAAAAGATTAAGCTTGGAATACCGAATTACGGATATGACTGGCCGCTCCCGTATGAGCGGGGAGTGACCAGAGCCCGTACCATTGGAAATATAGAAGCAGTTCAGATAGCAATTGAGCATGGAGTAAACATACAGTTTGATGAAGTGGCACAGTCCCCGTTTTTCCGTTATACAGAGGAAGGGATTGAACACGAAGTATGGTTTGAGGATGTACGGAGTATTAGAGCGAAGTTTGGTCTGATACAGGAATTTGGTCTGGTGGGGGCGGGCTATTGGCAGCTTATGCAGCTTTTTCGGGCAAACTGGCTGCTGATGGCGGATACTTTCTGGATTCGGTGACACGCTCTAGGGATCAGGGGGTGTATCTTACACACCCTGGTTCTTTTGTGAACATTTTCTTAGGTTGAAATCTGTTTGAAAATAAAGTTCTTTACCTGCAAGTTTTTAATTGTAAGTGCAATTAATATCATATATAATAAATTTATATATATGAGGAAAGAGAAATGATCAACATGAAAGTGTTGCTTGCAGGTAAGTGGAATGAAACAGATTAGCAGTAAAAATATGGCGGGGATTGTATGCCGGACGCTGAATCATGTGGATGAGCGTCTGGTGGACCATGGAATCAGAGTGGCGTATATTACGCTGAAAATGCTGGAAGCAGAGGGATGTTCGGACCAGAAAAGTATTCGGGATCTGTGTTTTTTGACGATGGTGCATGATGTTGGGGCATACAAAACAGAAGAGATAAATAATATGGTGCAATTTGAAACCGGGAACGTCTGGAATCATTCAATCTATGGCTACCTGTTTTTAAAGTATCTTTCACCTTTTTCTGAACTTGCTCCCGTGATTTTGTATCATCACACGGATTGCGATAAGCTGGCAGGGATACCCGGTCTACAAAGAGATCTCCTGAAGTGGGCACATATGGTAAATTTGTCAGATCGGGTAGATGTGTGTATACAAACAGGTGAAGGAGTGAATATCATTGAATACCTGGAAAGGTTTTCCGATAGAAAGTTTTCTTCCGAAGTAATTAATTTATTTAAAAAAGCCGAGAAAAGAGATCAAATATTAGAGAAGTTAGGCGACAGTGCAAATCAGCGCAAGATATCCAAAGAGGTGTTTGAGGCTCTGGGAAATCCTTCATTTTCCAGGAAAGAGATTGAAACTTATCTGAAAATGATTGTGTATGCCATTGATTTTCGAAGCCCTTTTACGGTGATACATACAATTACCACAACCAGTATCAGCCAGGAACTTGCCAGATTGATGGAAATGCAGGAGATAGAGATTACACAGATTTATTATGGGGCTTTGATGCATGATCTGGGAAAGATCGGAATACCGGTAGAAATACTGGAATATCCGGGAAAGCTGAGCCCTCAGGCGATGAAGATTATGAAAACCCATGTAGATATCACGGAAGAGATTATGAACGGGGAAATGGAACCTGTGATTGCCAATATTGCTTTGCGGCATCACGAAAAAATGGATGGATCGGGATATCCCCGTGGCTTGAAAGGGGAGGTTCTGACACCCAGCGAACGGATTGTTGCAATTGCAGATATCGTCAGCGCACTGAATGGGAGACGCAGCTACAAAGATGCATTTGGGAAAGAAAAGATCGTGGGGATTTTGACAGAGATGAAAGAGGACGGGCTGTTATGTGAAAAGACAGTGGATGTTATGATCCGGCATTTTGATGAAATTATGGAAAACGTGAGAAATACCTGCGAACCGGTACTGAATGTCTATGATCATATTAACATTGAATTTACAGAACTCTGCGGGGTCTGCGAAAAGATATAACGGAATTTATCAAAAAGTGTCAATTCAGATGGCGGTGGCGCCTCTTGACTTGGCACTTTTTATTTTATAAATATTAGCAGCAGTCTACTAATTTCAGCGATGCTTCATCTAACATTTCATAAAAAGCATCCTGGTCTGTCATACATTTGTTTTTAGCGCGTTCAATAGTATCTATAAGTTCAGTAAAAGCTGCCCTTTTTGTTTCATCTGAGTCAGCCAGGATCTGCCCCAGTTGTCTGGAGGCTTCGATGAGCCGGAGCGAGCCGTAAATATGCGGCTCTTTTTTTAGTCCGGCAGCACTGGATACCAGATATACTAATAATTCAAAACATCGTTCATTATTGCTTGGGTCCTTCATCGATGTTGTTCTCCTTCCATTTGTTGTAAAATAAAATCTCTTCTAGGGGCTTCCGTTTGGGAATGTGGGGATCGGAATCCGGGTAGCCGATGGTTAGCAGAAGTTCTATTTCGATTTCCGGGGGCAGATTTAAAAGCTTACGGACGGCAGCATTATGAAAGGATTTGATGGCGCAGGTACCAAGTCCCAGGGCAACTGCTTCCAGCATGATATTTTCTGCTGCCATGGAAGCGTCTATGGTTGCCAGAATTTCACCTGCTGCTATTCCGCCCCGCTTTCCGGCATATTCACGGTCTGAGCAGATGGCGAGGATTACAGGCGGTTTGCCGCTTAAGCCGGGGCTGAAGAGGTCGACTTTTCGTACCAGGTCCGGTTCGGTGATCAGGCAGAATTTCCAGGCCTGTACATTACTGGCGGAGGGAGCAAAACGCCCGGCGTCTATCAGTGTTTCCAATAGGTGGACGGGAACTGCTTTATCCAAAAAATGCCTGCAGCTGCGCCGGGATTTTATCAATGTTAATAAATCATCAGTCATGGAGACCTCCTTTGCTAAAAAAGTCTGGGAAAACCCAGTTTTTCTTGTTATAATAAAAGGTATAAAGTTCGAAACAACAATCGTTTCAAACTACTCATTAAGGAATAGCTCAAGCCAGCTTGCGCTATTCAGGGGGATAAATAAGAAAATGTAACATCAAAAGAAAAAGGTGGTGTAGTATGGCAATTACCGTTGCACAGGCTTATGAGATTGCATCCAGGCTTGGCTGCAGGCTGCTGGCAGGAGAAAAAGGATTCTCAAGAGATGTTTCCTTTATAGATTCCATTGAACAGCCGGATATCGAACCATGGATTCGCAAAAATATCTTTTATATTACAACCGGTTATGCATTTCGGGATGATGCAGATAAATTGTGCAGTCTCGTTAAGGCTCTGAATGAAAAAGATGCGGCAGCACTTGCAATTAAGTCCAGATTTATGGAAAGTTTTCCGGAAACAGTGGTGGAACTGGCGAAACAGCTGGACTTTCCACTGATCCTTATGCCGGATGATCTGCCCTTCATTGAACTGAGCTATCCGATCATGGTGGCAATTGTGGAAAAACAGAATAACTTGCTGGAGTTTACCAAATTGAAACTGTTTGAATACAGTACCCAGGTTATGGATAATAACCTTTTTGTAGATATTCTAACGGGAAATATTAAAATTCCCGATGAGGCAGATAACAGAGCCAATGCTCTGAACTGGACGAAACCGCCTTTTCGCCTTGCCGTTATGGATATCGATGATTTTGAATCCTATATCCAAAATAAAAATGAAGAAGACATTCAGAACACCAAAGATGCCGTTATTAACATGATTAAAGAATCTGTGGGCAGGAAACAGGTAAAATGCACAGTGGTGAATAAAAATGACAGTTTTACCTGCATTATTTCCCAGTCTTATACCGTAGAAATGCTGAAACAGGTATTTGCAGATATAGCCCGGAGGATTCATGACAAGGGCGGACTTCGGGTATCGGTTGGATTATCTTCCGTGGCAGAGCAGTTCATCGATCTGGGGAAACTCTATGAAGAGGCAAGAGATGCCATATCCATCGGGCGCCATCAACGAAACGCCGGAATTATGTACATTGAAGAGATCCGTTTTGAACAGGCGCTGAAGCGTATCTGTAAGGACCCCTTTTACAAAGAGTATACCAATGGGATGCTAAGCCAGCTTCTGGAATATGACAGGAAAAATGAAGGACATCTTCTGGAAACCCTGGAAACGTTAATTGCCCATATGGGAGTTCGCAATACCACTGCAGAGGCTCTCTTTCTGCACCGCAATACACTTGCATACCGGATTAAGAAAATAGAGAGCCTTTGCGGCTACAGCCTGGATGACAGCGATAATCTCTTTAAATTAGGTCTGGCGCTGAAGATGCGCTATTATATTTGAAGAATTATATATGTCACAGGCGGTATCAGTGATGTGCCCGGTATAGTGATGAGCTCAATATCAGCCTTATTCCCGCCGCAGCGCTTCGAACCAGGCAAACAGGCCTTCCGCCAGAACCGGATCGATAACCGGGATTCCTGTTTCTTTTTCGATTTCATTCGCAATGCCGATGGTGGTCAGTCCGGTGCAGCCAAGGGCGATGACCTGGGCGCCCATCTTTTTGATTTTTCTTGCCGTTTCCAAGCAGGCGGCACGGCCCTTGTCGGTCATGAGATCCAGGGTGCTGTTGACCCCGTCCGGTCTTTCCACGGCAATTAATTTTTCCGGAATCATACGCAGGTATGCTTTGGGAGCGTAGTCTACGATACCCAGGATTGCAATTTTGTCACCGTATTTTGTGGCGAGAGCAGCTGTGGTTTCCCCGCCTCCGGTAACGGGGATGCCGGGGAGTGCCTCCCTGATTTCCGCTACGCCGGGGTCGTCGGCACAGCTTACAATAATCATATCCGGATCATGGAAACTTTTTGCTGTTGCCACTATTTTGGGAATGGCGGTTTGTTCCAGTTCATGGCTGTGAATTCCTTCCGGCTGACCAGGGATACATTTTGATTCTACCACCAGCCCCGGAAAATTTTCTTCTATGATGCGGCCATGTACATTCATAAGTTCTTCATTATCTGTTGTGAGAACCCGTATCAGACCGATTTTAAAATTCTTTTTCATTTTATCCACCTCAATAGCGCAAGTATGTGAAGTTCCTTAATTAGCAGTTAGAAACGATTTCTGTCAGGAAATAATAAATTTGCCATCTTTGATTACCAGGATATCATCCAGGTACAGCGTTGGCTTTAAAATAATGCCGTCCATATGGCAGTCTGCCTTATTAGTTCCTCCGAAGGAGGTATTCGTGCCAAACGCGATATGAACCGTACCAAATACCTTTTCATCTTCTAGAATAATCCCGCTCAGGATTGCCTTTTCATTCGTTCCGATGCCCAGTTCACCGAGTGTGGCGTTGTTATCATTTTCTAATAAAATTGAGAGCAGTTCGCTTTTTTCACCGGTAATTTCCAGGACTTTCCCGTTCTTTATTTTCACGTGCAGCGGGGAGTCCAGCTTACCGATTCCAACCATGGAGCCGTCGATGATCATTTCTCCTTCAGAACCATTTTCCTGTGGTGCAATATAAGCCTCTCCGGAGGGCAGATTTCCGCTTTCTCCGGGGTTTTTGTAGACACCCGGACTTCGGACGCCGTTTCGAGCTCTCAGATCCATGACCAGAGTGCAGCCGTCTTTTTCTATGCGGGCAAATGAGGCATGATCTAACAGCCGTGAGACTTTTTCTGTCAGGCGCTCTACGGCAGCATAATCCGCAGTCATGGCACCATTTTCAAACATTGCTTCTGTGATGCCGGGCATAGTTGCAACCCGGGCATTATTTTTTACTGCACCAATCCTGGCATTGGTATGGGTCAGGGATTTAGCAGTGGGGCAGATTACAATATCAGCCCATTTCATCGCTTCTGAGACGGCTTTTGGAGGCTCTTCGCCGGATACGGTGCGTTCTTTCATCGTAAGAAGCAGTGATTCGCAGCCCAGCTCAGTTGATGCTTCATAAAGCGCCTGCCCGATGGGAAAATGGGAGTCGTCGGTAACGATCAGCACCGTTTCTTCCGGTTTGGCATCCAGACAGCTCACTAATATTTTTTTTGCGTTATCTTTTAAACTCATAAATTAACCTCCTGCATACCGCAGACTGTTCTGCGTACTGCAATTATAGAAATTTGAAAGGGTGCAGGGAAAAACTTCAAACACGCTGCGTGCCGGAGTGTGTTTGAAAATCCCTTCCAGCCATCTGTACCTCGCTTTGTGACATATTTGTTCCCAATTCAGTTTACACAGCATGTTTTGAAAATCATTTGTGCCGGTCAGATATCCGTCAGCTCGGACACAACCCGTGCAAGGATAGTGCGGGACAGAATGATCATTTTGCCTGTGATTTTTGCAAACATCTCTTTCATTTCCTGTGTGTATCCAATGCAGTCTAAAACTACCAGATCACCATCCATATCCTTGATTTTATATGCTGCTTCCTCTAATGACGCCCAGTCACCATATGGAGATGCGGGAATAGAAATGACCTGGTGCACATACTGCCTCCACTTTTTCTCGCATTGTGCTACCTGCAGGGGGGAGGGCGTTACCGTAATGATATTTGAGGTTTTCGTCAGCAGGGGGACGATATGATTTAATATTTTGCACGGAAAAATAAGAGGTACTTTGGATTGAAAGGTATCCGGGAAATCTCCGGTGCAGAAAAACATAATAAATTTTACACCCTGCTCTTCCAGATCATAGATCCGCTGCTGCAGCCGGGGCAGAATATGCCGCTCTGCAAAAGTGACGGAACTGCCGTCTGTAAGGCGTGATACTAATACGTAATCCCCGTCTTCTGGCTTGAATGTTTCTATTTCTTCCCGGGTCAGACCATCCAGGCCGCCGCCCTGTAATAATTCGGCTTTGCCCTGAAATATATCCATGATATCACCGGTCACGTCAACGCGGGGTGCCTGACCAATTGTTATTGCCCCTATTTTCATATCTGCAGTATCCTTTCTGTTTTATCAGATCTGTCCCAGTGTCTGGATATGCTTCATGGAACCATACAGAGACTGGATTAAATCGTATTCTTTTTTATCATAGAATTCACATTCGCCCTTTGTAAATGCTTTTGCAACTTCCAGCATAAAGCGTGCGGCTTCTTCGATATCTGTGATATGGCTTGCGCCGGTAGCACAGCCGGGTACCATTACTTCTGCGGTGATGGCTACGCCGACTACCGGGGCATCTGTAGCAGTGGCAGGCTGCAGGATACTGTTAATATGATGCAGGTTATTGCCGTATGGCGTGATATCCTGGGTGGACAGCGGGAAGACATAGGGCAGTTTGCCGGTGGTGATCTGCATTAATTCCAGGAGATCTTCGGAAGCTTTCAGAATGTAACCTTCTTTTACTGTGGGAGAGATGGCAAATCCCCGGGTATTAATCATACGGTTGCCTTTGGTGGTATCACAGGATAAGATGGCATCCAGTTCGGGAGAAACTTCTTCCTGATTTACCTGGTACATTTCCACCGGTGAGCCCATAAAAGGAACGGGTTTGTGGGGAGCGGTAGGGGCATCGGGACAGATGTGAGTGGAAATGAAGACATCCCCATCCAGGAAATCGCCCTTATTCTGCATATCTAAAAGCTTAGCGGCAAGGGCTGTCACAGCCAGGGCTCCGTCACCGTCGGACACATATCCCAGGCGTTCCGGACGTGCACCGATTCCCCCAAGGCGTCCCAGCAGACCAATGGTAGGAGCGGTACCTCCGTTTGCTTTGCCTCTGGTTCCCGGAATTCTGACTTTTACCATATCGGTAGAACCCTTCGGTCCTTTTAATTCATATACTTCAATATTGGCATCCCCACGGATACCCCGCAGATAAGCAGCCACGTCCCAGCCGGTTACGGTACTGCTGTCTAAAATATCAAATGCTTCAATTAATTGTTTCATCAACATAATGCTATACCTCTTTTCCTGAAAATTTAACAAAAGTATAGCATTGAAAAAGTGGAAAGTCGATACATCTGGTGACCAAAAAAATCTCTATTATATTGTGCATTTGGCACAAAAGAAAGAAAATAGAATCGATTTTCGTATTTGTAAAATAAAAATAAAGTATTTGTGAAAAATAAATAAAAACAACTTGACAATTGCTGGAAAAATCAATATAATGGCAATTAATTCAGGGATTTAAAACGGTAAAGTTTTGGATCTTACAGGAAATATCTTTTGCAATTATTAATAATATATTGTGCAAAAGACACAAAAGGAGGAAGAGACTATGAATGACAACAAAGACCTGCAGACAGAAGTTAAGATTTCTGCATCAGAGCACCCGAAAGCATTTTCCCCGCATATTCTGATCTTAAATCTGATTATGTGTGCGATTGGTGCCATCATTGGGCTGGAGCTGATTGTGAGAACGGGTGTAACTCCCAATACTTCTATTATTGGGGCGCTGTTTGCCATTATACTATCCAGGATACCCATTAAGCTGCTGCAGAAATACCGGAATGTACATAGCCAGAACCTGATCCAGACAGCGATCTCAGGGGCGACATTTTCAGCTGCCAACAGTTTAATACTGCCAATTGGTATTCCTGTTCTTATGGGGCATCCGGAGCTGATGTTCCCAATGCTGATAGGAGTATTTCTGGCAACGATTATTGATGCAACGATTCTTTATAAGACCTTCGATACGGAGATGTTCCCCGCTACCGGAGCATGGCCTCCCGGAGTAGCAGCAGCCGAGGCAATCCTGGCGGTTGTGGAAAAAGGAAGAAAGGCAATGCTGCTGATCGTAGGCGCGGCAGGCGGTATTGTAGGCAAATGGATTGGGATACCTATGGATTTGCTGGGTGTATCCTGGTTTGGTGACTTTTTTGCCATGGGAGCTTTGGGAGCCGGAAGTATTGTAATCGGAATCGTAAAGACAAATGCAATTTCTTTGAACCTGTTTCAACGTGACTTTGTCATTGCCGGGAATCTGTTCGGAGAGGGATACAGCTTTGACAATGTTGCACTGCTGAAATACATGCCTCATGGAATTATGATCGGTGCCGGAATTGTTGCACTCATTCAGGTAGGAATGATGCTCTTTAAGAGAAAGGGCAAACAAGCCAGCAACGCAGGTAAATTTACCACCAGCATGTCTCAAATGAAACAGGCGCTCGGACTGGGATATGTGGCATATCTTGTGGTAGCATTGTTACTTGCGGTTATCAGCGGTCTGGTAACACAGATGTCATTTCCTCAATTTGTGCTCTGGGTTATTTATGCGGCATTTGCAGCAATTGGATCCGAGCTGATCGTTGGTATTTCTGCTATGCATTCCGGATGGTTCCCCGGTTTTGCAACTGCTCTTATTTTCCTGCTGGTAGGTTTACTTCTGGGATTCCCGCCTGTACCGCTGGCACTTATGGTAGGTTATACATCCGCAACAGGACCGGCATTTTCAGATATGGCATATGATCTGAAATGCGGCTACATATTAAGAGGAAACGGGGCGGATCCGGAGCTGGAAAAGGCAGGCAGAAAGCAGCAGTACTTAAGTGAAATTCTGGCATTTACCGTAGCATTCGTTATGGTTGCTCTTTTAGCACATAAATATTTTGACCAGGGATTATTTGCACCGGTAGCACAGACCTTTGCCACAACCATTGAAGCAGGTACCAGCGCAGAAGTAGCAAAATGTCTGATTATCTGGGCAGTCCCGGGTGCATTGATTCAGTTTATCGGCGGAAAGAAGCAGATTGGTATTCTGTTCGCAACCGGTTTGCTGGTTGGAAGTACTGTGAATGGTGTTACAATTATCGTAGCTTTGATCATCCGTTACTTTATTGTAAAAGCAAATAAGAACAATGAACAGATTCTTACCATTCTGGGTGCGGGAGCTTTGGCAGGAGCTGCGCTGTACAGTTTCTTTACGGCGACTCTGGCACTGGGGAAGAAGAAATAAAGTCGTTTGAATATAGTAAGTAAAAAGGAAAAGCGTGATCTATGCTTTTCCTTTTTTTGTGCTTATTTAATTTTAACTAACGGGAACAAAACTCCGGTTTCCAGTTCGCTTTCATCCAAAGCGCTGTGTTCATCTTTGATAAAGCGTTCGATGCTGGGACCGGAGATCTGGTATTCCGGATGTTCTGCAAGCCAGTTTAAGACGGCGTCATACGCCTGATGAAGATGCTCATGAGAGCCATAATGAGTTACGGCTGCACAAAGTGTGGGCGGTAGTGTATGAACGTCCGGATGGCTGCTGTTAACCGGTACCTGGGCTTCCACTTCCACATTTTCATGGGAAAATTCTTCATTCAGATAAATTAATTGAAAGGCACCTGCCGGTTTAAGCCCCCTTGCATTCATCTCCTGGTGCAGATTGGCAAATAGCTGGTGAATACTGTCGGCATCTATATTGATTGTACGGCGGATCCCAAACACATTTTGTGAGGGGGTATCCATAGTAATGACATGATATTGGTTCTGCTTCATGGCTGTTTCCTCCTTAGGCAGAGACAGATCCTGCTCCATTTGGCGGAGTATTGAATTTAAAGAATGAATCTGGTCCTTTATTTTCTGATGCTGCAGCCGGATCTGAATACACAATGCATCTTCCGGCAATTCCAGCAAAACTTTGATTTCAGAGAGGGTGAAGCCGTATGCCTTTAACTTCTCTATGGTATGCAGGGTTTTTGCCTGGGAAGCATGATAATAGCGGTATCCGTTATCCGTACCTGTTGCAGCGGGATGCAGCAGTCCGATGCTGTCATAATGGCGCAGCATTCTTGCAGAAATACAGCATAATTTTGAAAATTCTCCAATGGTAAACATATCTGTCTCCTTTTTATAAGTGTTATATAATCAGAACCGGTTCTGAGATTATCATATACCTTAGCATTGTGGTAATGTCAATAGTAAAAATAAAGTTTTTTGTGGAAACTCATATTTACACAGATCTAACGTAAATTTGTTGTATATTCCCCAATATTCTTGCTATAATGAAACTAACAGCGTCAAACTGAAGAGGGACGAAATGGCAGAGCCGGTCAAAGGGAACCCGAAATGTAACTGTTTTCGGGGCGTAAATGAAGATGGGAAGGCGTGCAAAAGAAAAGAGGTGCTCCATATGCAGTTCACAGGTCTGCATATCCGCAATTTTAAGTGGATACGGGATATGAATATCCAGGATATCGAACATGCATTAATCCTGGTGGGGAAGAACAATACCGGAAAAACGACGATTCTGGACGCAATACGTGCAGTCTGCGGATCTTATGTAGTGACGGATGAAGATTTTAATGAAAAAAAGCAGAATATAGAAATAGAGGTATCGGTGAAAATTACAGCGGATGACAGGCAGATGCTTCATAAAAATGGGATTGTCAGCCAGTATAAACGTTACGATATCTGGGAAAAGGATTTCCTTTCAAAGCTGCCGTCCTATGATGGGGAAATAATGACATTTTTATTTACCGTAAACCGGGATGGACAGATCCGGTATGGAGACGGCGTGAAAAAGCATAACCGCTACATACAGGAAGTGATGCCTCAGATTTATTACATCGATGTCCAGAGGGATTTAGAACAGATACAGGAAGATCTTTTAATGTGCCAGGAAGATGCATTGCTAACCCAGATGCGTTCAGGGTGTTGTCTGTTTGACCAGGCAAAGCAGTGCAACCACTGTTTTCAGTGCATCGGTCTGATCAACCAGAAAAGTCCGGATGAGCTAAATGCATATGAGACATCCAAGCTGTTGGAATATAAGCTGTATCAGCTGAACCTCAGTGAATTTTCAGAAAGAGTGAACCGGATCTTTCACAGAAACGGCGGGTTTATGGAAGAAATCCATTATACAATGGAGTGTGATGTCGACCGGTTATTTAAAGTGAATGCCAGGACTTACAGTAAGGAGAGAGGGACTACAAGCCCAATCGAGCACCTGGGGAAAGGTATGAGGAGCATCTACATGCTGTCTCTGCTGGAAGCATATGTAGAGGGGGAGAATCATCTGTCCAGTATTATACTGGTGGAGGATCCGGAGATTTTTCTTCACCCCCAGCTGCAAAAGGCAGCCAGTGAAATTCTTTACCGGTTGTCCAAGAAAAACCAGGTGATTTTTACCACTCATTCACCCAATATGCTCTTTAATTTTAACAGCAGGCAGATCAGACAGATCGTACTGGATTCCGAGTATTTTTCAGTTGTAAGGGAGCATACGGACATTGGTAATATTCTGGATGACCTGGGCTATTCCGCCAATGATCTACTGGACGTGAGCTTTGTATTTATTGTGGAGGGAAAGCAGGATAAGAGCAGACTTCCGCTGTTGCTGGAAAAGTATTATTCGGAAGTTTACGATGAGCATGGAAAGCTGTCCAGGATCGCCATTATTACCACAAACAGCTGTACCAATATTAAGACCTATGCCAATCTGAAATATATGAACCGAATCTATCTGAGAGATCAGTTTCTGATGATCCGGGATGGGGATGGCATGGATCCGGATAAACTGGCGGGCCAGCTGTGCAGGTATTATGATCAGAGAAATCTGGAGGATGTGGATCAGCTGCCGAAAGTGACTGAGAGAAATGTGCTGATTTTAAAATACTATTCCTTTGAAAATTACTTTTTAAATCCTGAGATTATGGTTCAGCTTGGAATTGTGGAAAGTATGGAATCGTTTTATGAGATCCTTTTTACAAAGTGGAAAGAGTATTTGTATCGGCTTCGGAGCGGCAGGAAACTGGTGGAAGTACTGGGCAGGGGCCTGGAGAGTGTCCAGGATATAAAAGATCATATAGAAAGCTTTAAAATTTATATGAGGGGACATAATCTCTATGATATTTTTTACGGAAGATACCGCAGCCAGGAGACAGAGCTGCTTCGTAAGTATATCGATCTGGCTTCCCGGGATGATTTTGCGGATATCTTAGATTCTATTGACCGGTTTGTCTATTTTGACAGCAGGAAAAAGGAAGATTCCTGAACTAATCCAGAATAATACCCAGACCCGTCAGAAGATTTACGGCTTCCGGATACGAAAAACGTGCATTTTTTACTTTGTTCGTCTGAACATCAATCATATAATCCCTGGCGTCTCTGAAATCAGAGAATGCCAGGTTATTTTTTGTGAATTTCGTATTTTTCAGCTGACATCCCTGAAAGTTCGCCTTTTCCAGGCGGCAGTCTTCAAAGTAACATTCTTCCATGACATTTCCCTGAAAAGAAAATTGATTCAGTTTCAGTTTAACAAAATAATTATATTTTAAGACACAGTTTTCGAAAGCGGTAAAGGGCAGCGTAATACCGTTTTTTGTTTTTAACTCATCCCAGCTGATACCAACCAGGGAACAGTGGTGGAAATCGTTGTTTTTAAAGTCTGTATATTGAAATTCCGTACCTGCGCAGGTACAGCTGCAAAAAGAGCACCGGTCAAAAATGCAGTTTTTGATTTTCAATTCAAAAAAATTACAGTGGGAGAAGGTACATTCAATAAAATGTGCATCTTCCAACAGTGTTGATTCCAGATTTAATGTCTCAAATCGCTTTTCCTCATATGTTTGCATAGAAGCCCTCCTGTGAATCCAATTGGTTTTTACCACAGATATGTTTTTTATATCATGGCATGTATTGGAGGAAAGGTCAAGGAGAAATAAAAGGTGTCATGTTAACTTGACATGACGGGATGGCTATGCTACTATGGTGTAAGGTAAACATTACATAAGTATTTAATTAAAATGATTCAAGTGTATAACAGGGAGAAATCTATGAAAAACAGAATCAGGGAATTAAGGGAAAGAAAAGGACTGACTCAGGCACAGCTGGGGGATATGGTTGGGACCTCCAGACAGGCAATCAATGCCATTGAAACAGAGAAATTTGAGCCGTCTATCTGGCTGGCATATGATATTTCAAGAGTATTTGAATGCAGTATTGAAGATGTTTTTTTGTTTGAGGAAAGTCTGAAAAAGTCCAGGGCTGAGAGCAGCAGAAAGGAGCAGGGAAATGGCGGTAAGACAGCTTCGTTATGAAGGAGACGGGATACTGAGTAAAAAATGTAAAGAGGTTACGGTTGTGGATGATAAAATCAGGGAGCTTTTAGATGATATGCTGGATACGCTTCATACTATGCCTAACGGGGCAGCTATTGCAGCATGTCAGGTTGGTATTCTGAAACGGCTGGTAGTGATTGACATGGGAGACGGCGTTATTAAATTAGTGAATCCTAAGATTGTCGGAACCAGCGGCGTACAGGAAAGCATCGAAGGGTGCTTAAGCTTCCCGGATAAGGCAGGCATAACCGTGAGGCCTAAAAAAGTGACGGTACAGGCATTAAATGAAGTGGGAGAAGAAATTCTGCTGGAGGGTGAGGATCTTATGGCAAAATGTCTCTGCCATGAGATTGAGCATCTGGATGGCAGAGTATTTTTAGAGCATGTAATCAGCTATGTGGATATGCCGAAGTAGTCCGCCTGCGGGACCAGGCAAAATATCCAAAGCAGATCAGAATAGAAACCAGAGATGCAGCAGGTGCCGCAAAGCCTATGGAATAGAGGGAAGATCCGGCTGCCTGACTCAGAAAATAGGACAGGGGGATTCTTACGGCAAACGTGGCAATCATACTGTGAATCATGGAAATAATGGATTTTCCGCATCCGCTGAAATAGGAGTTCATGCAGAATATAAAGCTTACCAGAATACAGTCTATGGAATATGAGCGCAGGTACTGTGCAGCTGTTTCGATTACCCGGGGGTCATTGGAGAACATGCCGGTCAGTGTTTCCGGCAGGAACTGGGAGTACAGGCAAACGGCGAAACCGAAAATCAGGGAAAAGCCCACACCGCAGTAAAGTGCGCGTAAAGCCCGTTCCGGTTTTTTTGCCCCCATATTCTGTGCGGTCATGGTAGCTACGGCGGAAGCAAATGAGGTGGGTGGAAGCATGGCAAAAACAATCAGTTTTTCCACAACGCCAACTGCTGCCGAGGCGATAATTCCCATGGTATTTATAATTGCAGTAATAATCAGAAAAGAAACATTTACAAGTGCGTCCTGCAGTGCTAAAGGCAGCCCTACTTTTAAGATATAGAGCAGGGAGTAGCGGTCCGGGCGCAGATGGTATCGGTGAAAGGGAAAAGAAAACCCTTTCTTTTTCATATATAAAAATGCAAGTATAAAGCTGATGCCCTGTGCCAGGACTGTGGCAATTGCTGCCCCTTTGGCACCCATATGAAGTGCACCGGCAAGAATAAAGTCTACGACGATGTTTATAACACAGGCGGCAGCGATAAAGTACACCGGAGTTTTGGAATCCCCAAGTCCTCTGAAAATGCCGCTTACCGCATTATAGCCGATAATAAATGGGATTCCGCATGCGCAGATAAGCAGGTACTGGCGTGTGGCATGGACAGCTTCCGCAGGAGTGTGCATCAGTGTGACAGCCGGGTTTGTAAAAAAGATCATGACCGGTGTAATGAGAACAGCCAGCAGCAGGAACAGAACGGCAAGATTTCCAACGGCGGTTGCCGCCCCCTCTTCGTTTTGCTCTCCGATGCGCTTTCCGATCAGGACGGTTCCCCCCATGGAAATACCCAATATAATGCCGGTAATGGTCTGCATAACCTGGCTTCCGATTGCTACAGCCGATACGGCGGAAGAATCTGCGAATTGCCCCACCACAAATAAATCAGCGGCGCCATATAGTGCCTGCAGCAGACTGGCAATGAGAAAGGGTACGGCAAAACGCAGCAGAGTGCTTCCAATACGGCCTTCGGTTAAAGAATGTTCTTTCAAAATATTACCTCCTAGTAGTACATAAAGTTTTCATTTACAGATAAATATGTCCGAATAAAAAAAGCTGGATAAGCAGCAGGTATCAACCTGCCATCTTATCCAGCATTATTATTCACAATCGAAATGCCCTCCGATGAACCATTAACAATATACTACAGGAAAAAGGAAGTTGTCAAGAGTGGTTAAACCATTTTTTGACATAATCTTTGGTGTGTTCCGGCGCAAAAGTCTCAAAACCTGTCAGATTCCCGTCTTTATCGCGAAGGGCAAATACATCGATAACGCCTTCCGATGTTGAAAAGCAGGGACCATATGTCTGTTCATCATCTTTAGAGGAAACCCGGTCTTCAAAATACCGCACCAGTTTATCGTTATAATAATATCTTCCGGTTTTTTTATCTCTGGTCAGTCCAAATTTAGAATAATCTTTTTGACGTGCAGTGGATATCTTATCAAAGATGGGATCTGCTATTTTGTCAAATTCAGTAATCTTTGCATCTGCCTTGGTATAATAGTCATCCAGAATTTTATTGGAGCTTTCCAGAACTTTTGTAAAACTGTCATATTTTTGGTTGGCGGCATCCAATTCTTTTTGAAGTTCATCGATTTTGGCTTCATATCCATCGATGGAAGAATCATAATCATTCGTTTCATTCGTCATAGATCCCTGATACAGCTTTTCCAGCTTCGCGGAATAAGAGGCTGTAACCTTAGCGTACTGTTCGCTGACCTGGTCCCAGTATGAGGTCATGGTATCCTCATATTTTTCATTCACTTTTTCATAGCTGGAAGCGCATTGTTCCATATACTGATTGTAGTTGGCATATACCTCATCTGTAAACTTATACCATTGTTCTAAAAATGTGGGATCCAGATAATCCGTCTCCGTTTCGGCTAATTTCTTTAGTTTCACTAATGAATCGGACAGTTGTTTCTCAAGATCGGTATAATTGGATTCAATGTCTTTTCTGGCAGCATCGTATTCCGCCTTAATGCCTGACATTAATTTTTCAATATCTGCTTCACTCATATTCGTAAAATCAATTTTTGCTGCTGCTGAACTGTCAGCTGCAGTATCAGATGTTGTTTTAGATGCAGTATTGGTCGAATTTCTTTCAGCAGCGGTAGCTGTTACGAAATTCGGGTTAGAGGCTTCAGATGCCAGAGCAGTTTCGGTGGGTGCCTCAGCGGCGGAGGTTGTAAATGTTATGGCAATACTGGCGGTTAATACCAGGGCTACAGCAGAGCCTGCCAGGGAAGTTTTCTTAATTTTCATAATTGCTTTAATCCTTTCTTCTACTGCATTTTTACAGAAGTGGCTGCATAGTGGGTTCAACCGGCTTTTTGACTCTTCCAGGCTGATCAGCGTCCGGGCATAATCAGACTTCAGACTTTCCCCAAAACTACGTACCACGGATTCATCGCAGGAAAGCTCTATATCCCGATTTGCCAGAAGATACATTACCCATACCAGCGGATTGAACCAGTGGATGCAGGCCGCAAATGCAAAAATATATTTGAGTACAGCGTCAAAGTGGCGGATATGGATGTATTCATGAATCAATACGTATCGCAGCTGCTCATTGCCAAGCTTTACCATTTCTTTGGGAAGGAGAATAACCGGCTTTAGAATCCCGTATGTAAAGGGGGTTTTAATCTGGTCGTATTGTTTAATCCGTACTTTCCGGCGGATAAAACCGGTCTGAATCATAAAATTCGGAAACTCACTGCCAACCGGTACAGCTGTGCGGTATTCCAGACGGCAGCGAATGTGGGGAACCATAAAAATCAATGCGCTGATCAGGACTCCGGCGAGCCACAGGATAAGCAGGACGGACTGTATACGAATGGGCGGTGGAGTTTCCTGAACTACAGCATTCTCCATGGAAATATCCTTCTCAGAAGGAGCAGCGCTTGCAGCATTCACAACGTTGGTATTGCTTGCAGCATTGTCATTCTTATCAGAGGTATTGTTATTGAAATCAACAGTATGATTACCATTGTCCGGCGTACTGACAGCAGTGTTTTCCAAAATGGATTGATTTTCCACGATGGAGGATTCCGGTGTATAGATCGAGTTGTTCGTTACCGTTTCCCCAAGGAAGCGAAAATCGTTTTCAGCGGAGGAAGCAGCATCCGATGATTCTAAGTCCGATTCGGCAGCATCCGGTTTATGACTGCCGAATACCTGAAAATTTGCTGACTTCTGCTGTATATGATTGGCTAAGGTATAAACGCTTAGCTGGGATGTAACGGTAAATGGAATTAGAAGTCGTATGACGACAATTCCCCACAGTACTAAAAAAGTCTTTTTCGGCAGCTTATTTACAGCCACAGCCCGAATGATCAGGATAGCAATAATTAAAACAGCTGCATATATACTCATCTCCCATATTGTCATAACGGCCCTCCTATTCCAGATCCTGTACAAGCTCTTTAAGGCGTTCGATTTCCGGCTTGGATAAATCTTTTCTTCCGAGAATAGACGCGACCAGACGGTCTGCGGATCCATCGAACATTTTATTAATGAGTTCGTTCGTTTCTGTTTCCTGTGCCGCTTCCTGAGTTACCAGAGGATGACAGACAAAATTGGGATCTTTCCGCTGGATCGCTCCCTTGTCAATACATTTTTTAATTACGGTGTAGGTGGTGGTCTTGCTCCATTCCACCTGTTCTTTCAGGATCTTGGCAATTTCTTTGGCAGTGGTATCCCCATCTTTCCAGAGAATCTCCATAACCCTTAGTTCAGAATCAAATAATTTCATTTCCATGTGCATGCACTCCTTTATAGTACGCTGAAACTCAGCGAGGTAAAATGTTCTACTGTAATAGAATTCTATAATGAGATTCTACCGCGATAGAACAAAAATGTCAAGGGAGTTTCTGTTATTTCTCCCAGAATTTTTAGATAGGGTATAAATAAGGTTACATCCAGGAACAGGTGTTTCTCCTGACTTGACAAAAATTTCAAAAAAAGCTACTATAGCATTGTGCAACTAGCTGCTAAACTAGTGAGCAATACGTTTAAAATAAAGATAAAAACACAGTCCGGTTGGTAGTCCGGGCGCAGAATATAGAATTCTGTCAGTAACCTGCCTCCTTTGGTTGTCCGTTCTTTGTTCCGTTTAAATTAAAGGAGGAATTTAATATGTACAAAGTAACGACCAGTCTTACTATTTTTTTTGAGCCGCCATTTTGGGTTGGCATATTTGAACGCCTGGGAGAGCAGGGATATGAGGTTTCCAAAGTAACCTTTGGCGTGGAACCAAAGGATTACGAAGTAAACGAGTGGTATCAGGAGAATTGGAACCGGCTGAAATTCAGCCCTCCGGTAAAATCTCAGGTGCATCAGGAGCGCAGGGTCAACTTTAAGCGCATCCAAAAGCAGGCAAAAAAAGCGGTGGAAGAAAATGGGATTGGAACTAAGGCGCAGCAGGCATTGCAGCGTCAGCATGAGCTGTTGAAGCAGGAGCGAAGCGTTAAGAGCAGGGAACAGAGAGAAGAAGAAAAGAGACGCCAGTTTTTGATTCACCAGCAAAAGAAAAAAGAGAAACATAAAGGCAGGTAGATGCAGCGGAGTGTAGCGCACCGCCGATGAAACGTAAATTTAAACATGCGCTTAGGGGAAGCTTTTTATAAGGCTTCCCCTAAGTTTTCATGCAGAGTTAGAAGCATTTACCAGATCAGAAGCTCGCTGAATAAACGAAAGCCAATGGGGAAAGAGGGGATTGAAATGGCGGAGCAATTAATCGATGTGATCGGTGTATCTAAGTACTTTGGAAAAGACCGGATATTAGAAGATATTAACTTTTCCGTGGAAAAAGGAAAGACAATTGCTTTAGTAGGGCATAACGGGTGCGGGAAAAGCACACTGCTTCGGATGATTGCACTTTTGACAACGGTGTCAGGCGGAGAAATTATCCATCATAAAAAATGGAGAATCACCTATATTCCGGAGCGGTTTCCAAAATCAGATTTTACGGCAAGGGAATATGTGGTGAGTATGGGGATGCTGGAAGGGCTGACGAAGGAAGAGGCAAAAGAACGGGGCAGTGATCTGCTGAAAACATTTTTTATGGAGTCCATGGCGGACAAGCCAATGAAATACCTGTCTAAGGGGACGCTTCAGAAGACGGCAGTGATTCAGGCGCTTCTTACCAAGGCAGATATCCTTCTGATGGATGAACCGCTGTCGGGGCAGGATGTGGAGTCCCAGAACATTTTTATGGCTATGATACAGGAATATGTAAAAGGCGGCGGAGCTGTGGTCATGTCCTGCCATGAGAAGAAATTAATTAACCGGCTGGCTGATATCGTCTATGAAATAAAAGACGGGCACTTAAAACAGGCGGTATTAGAAGATACCTTTTTACAGGAATACAATGTTCTGATATTTGAACCGGAGTCCGGTGCCGAAGTACTGCCAAAGGAAGTGAAAGAGGCGGCAGATATGGTGGAAATAAACAGCTTCCATATTAAAATCCGTTCGTCATCGGAAAACAGTAATCCGATTATCAAAATGATGCTTCATGCAGGATATCAATTGAGGGAGATGCAGAATGTACAAGAATAGAGTGTTATTTCAATACATATTTGAAACTTATAAAAAATCAAACAAATACATTCTGCCATTTCTTGTAATGGCAATGTACATGGGCTTTGCTTATACCTTTGCACCTTTAGGCGTGCTGGAAGGATACACCATGTCTATGGTATTTGTGATATGGATTATGACCTGGATCGGATGGACCTTTAACGAATTGAAGAGCCCTGTCCAGGAACAGATCCTCATATTGAAGGTACAAAGTGAAACCAGGTATTATCTGGTCAATCTGGGCTGTCTTGCCGGCATTGGCATATTGGTCAGTCTTTTTGCCGTACTCTTTCCGGTCTTTCAAAACGCTGTGAATCATTTTGGTATATTTAACAGAATGATAACGGTTACCGATATTTTAAATGCATTGGTTTTACATATCCTGGCAGCGTATACCGGAGGCATTACAGGTGCTTTTCTGCATACCAGGATCATGCATAACCGAAAGGCGGCAGCCCTGATTACATTTTTATATATGTTAATGGGGATTGTGAAAATGGGGCTTATGGAGGAGTATCCGGTAACCAGGTACTTTATGTGGTTATTTCCGCCCGTTGCAGAGTTTGTGAAAAGGTTTGTAAATGAAGACTATTATGCAGGCGGGATGGTGCTGCAGACGCTGGCTGTTTTTTGTATTTATTGTTTGATCCTGACTGTTGTACATGTAAAGCTCCTGGTGAAGAATAAATTTTGACAGCAACAGAGAAATGAAAAAGAAATAAAAAAAGAAATGGAAAATTTTACAGTTATTGGATTAAAACTCTGCCGTAAGAGCATACTAAAGGCATAACCCGGATCGGAATATTCTGGTTATGGAATGATTGATAAGATTGGAGTAGTGATTATGGCAGTGGATTTTAAAACAAGTGAAACAAAAGAGAATCTTATGCGTGCATTTGCTGGGGAGAGTCAGGCGCGTAACCGGTATACATTTGCCGCATCGGAAGCGAAAAAGCAGAACCTGCAGGTCATAGAAGCGATTTTTACTTTTACGGCAAATCAGGAAAAAGAACATGCGGAGATCTTTTATGGTCATTTAAAGGAACTGGCTGGAGAAAACATTGTGATCGATGGGGCATATCCGGTGGATTTGTATGATGATGTGGTTCAGCTGTTATATGCGGCGCAGCATAATGAATACGAAGAGCATGACCCGATCTATAAAGCATTTGCGGAAAAAGCAAGAGAAGAAGGATTCCTGAAGGTAGCAGCCTCTTTTGATGGTATCGCAGGAATTGAAAAAATACATGGAGACCGTTTTGGAAAATTTGCAAAGTTACTGGAAGAAAACAAACTTTTTGTTTCCGATGTTAAAACCGGATGGATGTGCCTGAACTGCGGGTATGTATATGAAGGGGAAAGTGTTCCTCCCATGTGTCCGGTATGCAAACATGACAAAGGTTATTTTATCAGATTGTCTCTGGCTCCATATACAGAAGCTTAAGAAAAACGGACCGCTGCGCAGAAGTGCAGCGGTCTTTGCTTTGTTTTGATGTTTATTTGGATACATGGCGGGGGCGGCTCTTTCGGTACAGCTCTGCTTTGGCATCAAACAGTGCATCCGGCTTGAACTTCTCCCACAGTTCCTTCAGATTATTCAGATTTACCTTTCTGGAATATGCCTTTAGAAAACCAAGTCCGTAGTTATATACTTTCCAAGCCAGGCTGACCGGAAGAATTTTTGTCACCACTTTGGGCTCGGTGTACACTTCATCCCGACAGCCGCAGTCTGCGATTTTCTTCAGCCGCACAGCGTTAATAAAATCATTATTTCCCCTGATAGGATAATCAATATTGGTATATGCGGTGCCGATATATTTTACTTTATGGGCATCAGACCCTGCAACAGCCGGTTTGTGGTAGCGTTTAGCCATATCCCTTGCCAGGACATTTCCCTGATGAGGGTTGCAGGTATTGTCTGTTTCAATAAAATCAAAATCGTAGATAAGCTCCGGGTGTCTTTTTAGTTTCTTGGAGTGCATGGCGCTTAAAAACTTTGCACCATAGGGATGGGCAGGTCCTAAGATTCCGCCGAATCCATGCACGACTTTCAGAAGAAGGGAAAGGGGCATGCCACGGATCTCAAGAATGGGAAGCTTTACTTTTTCCGGCATGATAACCAGAAAATGTCCGGCGTCCAGGGTGTCGTATTCCACACCTTTTAATACGACAAAGTCATCATATTTATGAGTGGACTCATGGAGCTTTTTGTAGGCGCGATAGCCATTGTAGGAGTTGTGGTCGGTGATTAACATGCCGTCAAACCCATGTCTCTGCAACAATTGGATATAGTTTTCTATGCTGACTTTGCCATCCAGAGATCCATTGCTGGTGTGACAGTGCAGATCAAATTTCATAGTCTTACGTCCTTTCTTTACATTTTCCGCCGGTACCGGCAAATATGCCCCAAATCAGGGCGTAACTGGAAGGAATGAATGTTCAGACACACTCCGGGAACCGGGGAAATGCTTCTGTGGTACTTAAGGTTATTATGTGCAGTTTACATAAGAAGCTGCTCATTATTTTATCTAATTATAGTGTATCACTTTTGTGAAAAAGTGCAATTATACAAATGATCAGGTTGATAGTTTTTTTATATGATGTTAAGATAATTATAAATTTCAATCACAGGATGGAGGATGAACATGAGCAGGATGTTAGTAGTGGTGGATATGCAGAATGACTTTATTGACGGAGCACTTGGTACCCCGGAGGCACAGAAAATTGTCCCCAATGTAGTGGGAAAAATGAAGGAATTTGAGGCAGCAGGGGATGAGATTGTATTTACCATGGATACCCACGGTGATCATTATGGGGATACCCAGGAAGGCCGGAAACTTCCTGTGGCTCATTGCTTAAAAGGAAGTAAGGGGTGGGAAATCCGGGATGAGGTAAAAGCAGCCGTGGATTTTGAAAAGTATAAAAAATATGAAAAGGGAGCATTTGGTTCTGACAAGTTTGCTATGGATCTGGCACACGGAACCTATCAGAATGTGACAGAAATGGTGTTTGTGGGCGTATGTACGGATATCTGCGTCATATCCAATGCCATACTTGCCAAGACTTTTCTTCCGGAGACAAAAGTTGTTGTAGATGCCAGGTGCTGTGCGGGTGTGACTCCCCAAAGCCATGAACAGGCGCTGGGTGCCATGAAAATGTGTCAGGTGGACGTTATCTGATGCAGGCTGTTCAGACTATTTTTTTAAAATTGGTACAATTCCTGTAAGCATGGCATATATATATTCTGCATGGCAGTTTATCTAATACCGGAGCCGCTTGCAGGCGGAAGCATTTTCCAGACACGCTCTGGCTGATGGCGGTACGGGGCTGTCAGCTCAGGAGGTGTATGATTGAATCAGTCCAGTACAAGTATGATACTGCAAGAGATAAACAGGATGCCGGATGCCTGTGCCATTGTCCGGGGGAGCAGCAAGTATCCGGGCATCAAAGGACAGGTATACTTTTACCAGATGGATGGGGGAACGGTTGTCATTGCAGAGATTTACGGGCTTCCCACGAAGGCTGGCATGTGCGGGGAAGAAATATTTGGATTTCATATCCACAGTGGGGATTCCTGTACCGGAACTGCGCAGGATCCGTTTGCAGATACGGATGGCCACTATAATCCAAGAAACTGTGAACATCCTTACCATGCAGGGGATCTTCCGCCGCTGTTTGGCAACGGTGGCTTTGCGTGGATGATGGTGTTTACAGAACGTTTTTATGCCCGTGAAGTGATAGGAAGAACCGTAGTCATTCACAGAAATCCCGATGATTTTAAAACCCAGCCATCCGGGAATGCAGGAGAAATGATAGCCTGCGGCGTCATTTACTGAATGAACTAAACAGAACAGGATCGGTCAGTAATGAAAGCAGAGATAATGGAAGAATTTCCGGCATCTTTGCTTTTTTTCGACTGTTTTTCTTTACATATATGGAAAAAGGAATATAATACAAAAGGAAAAAGAAAACAGGGAGGCGATTGAATTGATGAAAGATTTGACTAGCGGTAAGCCCAGAAATGTACTTTGGGCATTTTCCATACCCATGTTAATCAGTGTAATGTTTCAGCAGATTTATAATATAGCAGACAGTATGATAGCCGGAAAATTTGCAGGGGAAGACGCTTTGGCAGCAGTAGGGGCATCTTATCCCATTACCATGATATTTATGGCAATTGCTATGGGCAGCAATGTAGGGTGTTCCGTTATTATTTCCCAACTTTTCGGCGGCAGGAAGTTTAAGGAAATGAAGACGGCGATTACCACAACTTTTATAGCCAGCGCAGTTTTAAGCCTGGTCCTGACAATTCTGGGACTGGTGTTCTGCCACCCGTTAATGCGTCTGATCCAGACGCCGGATAATATATTCGGTGATGCGGCGCTTTATCTGAATATTTACATAGGCGGACTGGCATTTTTATTTCTATACAATATCTGTACGGGTATCTTCAATGCGTTAGGGGATTCTAAGACACCTCTGTATTTTCTGATCGGTTCTTCTATCGGAAATATCATATTGGACCTGGTTTTTGTAATTAATTTCAAGATGGGTGTGGCTGGTGTGGCATGGGCGACCTTCATTGCACAGGGGATTTCCTGTGTCCTTTCCGTTTTTACTCTGCAGAAAAGAATACGAGGGATTCAGACAGCAGAACGTCCCCCGCTTTTTTCAGGGAGAATGCTGGGGAAGATTGCATATGTGGCGGTTCCCAGTATCTTACAGCAGAGTTTTGTGTCGGTAGGAAACATGTTTGTGCAGGGGCTGGTAAACAGCTTCGGGTCTGCGACTATTGCCGGATATTCAGCAGCAATCAAGCTGAACACCTTCTGTATAACCTCCGTCACAACCCTGTCTAACGGGCTGTCCAGCTATACGGCACAAAATATGGGAGCAGGAAAAACAGAACGCGTGAAGGACGGATTTAAGGCGGGGCTTGTTATGGTTGAAATTGTAACGGTACCGTTTTTTGTGGCATTCTTTTTCTTCAACGACACCATGCTGGGATTATTCATGAATGAGAGCAGCAAAGTGGCGCTGGAAATTGGAACGGATTTTCTGCGGATTGTGGCACCCTTTTACTTTGTAGTGGCTCTGAAATTGATTATAGACGGCGTACTGCGCGGGTCCGGTGCTATGATCTATTTTATGATCGATACCTTTTCGGATCTGGTGTTACGGGTAATTCTGGCATTTATATTTTCAAAGTTCCTGGGTACCACCGGCATATGGCTTTCCTGGCCTGTGGGTTGGTCCATTGCCACCGTTATGGCGATCGTCTTTTACGCCCGGGGCGTTTGGAAAAAAGCGAGGCTTTAGTACGTTGACAATACCCCCAGGGGTGCTCTATAATCAGTTTATTATAAGGAATAAGGAGATCATCAGGTGAGAAAAATCATATTGCTTCTGGAGGATGATGAGAATCTGAACCGGGGGATTACTATGCGGCTGGAAAAGGAAGGATATCGTGTCCTGTCTGCATTTGGAGTGTCACAGGCGGAAGAACTGTTTGAACAGAATAAAATTCAGCTTATTATCAGTGATATCACCCTGAGTGATGGAAATGGAATGGATTTCTGCGGTAAAATACGGGAAAAGAGCAGTGTTTATCTCATATTTTTGACGGCTCTGGATCAGGAAATTGATATTGTGAATGGCTATGACGTAGGGGCGGACGACTATATTACGAAGCCCTTCAGCCTCATGGTGCTGGTATCCAAGGTGCATGCACTGATGAAGCGGGTGGAAGTGAAACAGATCTCTTACCTTCTGTGTGCAGATATCCGCGTATCTTTAAGGGAGATGAAAGCCTGGAAGGGGCAGGAGCTGATGCTCCTGAGCAAAAAGGAGATGCAGTTACTGGTTTTCTTCCTGGAGCATCCAAAGCAGATTTTCTCCAGAGAGCAGATTGCGGAGGCAGTCTGGGACATTGACGGGCAGTTTGTGGATGACAATACGGTACCGGTTAATATCAGCCGTCTGCGCAGAAGGCTGGAAAACGATGCGATACAGAATGTAAGAGGAATGGGGTATATATGGACGAGGGAAGTAACCAAAGAGTAGGCCTATTAGCAGTACTGCTCTTTCTTGTAATATTGGGGTGCGTGGCGGCATCTATAGGGTGGATTTATACTGTTCACAGGGAAGAGCAGAAGCTTCTGGGACAGTGTATTCTTCTGGAGCCTAAGACAGAAGGAGAGTATGTGAGCATTTTTAAGGGGAAAACAGGGGTGGACAGCAGGCAGGCCGTCAGCGCCGGGAAGGAAGCAGCAGAAAAGTACGGATATGTATTTGACTATAGGACCCCGTCTCTTACCATCACCTCTTTTCTGCCGGTGATACTCCTGGGCTTTGTTTTGATGATGCTGTTCATTGGGGGACTTGCCATATTTCAGCGGAGAAGATTTCAGAGGGCAGAACTGAAAATATTTGAAATGGATGACAGGCTGGAACAGCTGGATGAAGAAAACCGGATATTAAGAGAAAAAATGAAAAGGGAGGAAGCAGAGACGAAAGCGCTGGTTACGGATATCTCCCACCAGCTGAAAACGCCTCTTGCCTCTCTGAAAATGTGTTATGAGATTGCCGATACCGGCAGCTTTACCAGAGAAGAACAGCAGTCGTTTTTATTACAGGGATTCCAGGAAGTGGAAAAGCTGGAGAATCTGACGAAATCTCTGATTCAGCTGTCCAGGCTGGAAGCGAACATGATACAGATCGAGAAAAAACAGGGAAGCCTGAAGAAAACGCTGCTGGGTGCCCTGAATGGAGTCTACATGAAGGCCTACGAAAAAGATATCTCAATGTCAGTCAATGAATTTGAGGACGAGGAAGTGCTCCTGGATTCCAGATGGACCCAGGAGGCGCTGCTCAACGTACTGGATAATGCAGTAAAATATTCAGAGGGAGGGACAGCTGTTGAAATACGGGTCATGCCAATGGTAAGCTATTTCTTAATCGAGATCGAAGATCAGGGAATGGGAATTCCAAAAGAGGAGATGCACCAGGTCTTCAAACGCTTTTATCGAGGAAGTGCACAAGCGGTTCAGGAGACAGAAGGCTCCGGGGTGGGACTGTACCTGGCAAGGAAGATACTGGAGGATCAGGGAGGAAGTATCCGGGTAAAAAAAGGAAAGAAGGGGTGTGTGTTCCAGATCACCTTTCCAAGGAAGATGCACAGTACTCATTAAACGGGCAGGAGTTTTCTTACAAATCTGTTATCTTATCCGCAATGCTGTTGTAAGAATAGGAGCGTAAGATAAAGGCAGAATAACAGAGAAGAAAAGGAGAGTTCTTATGAGCACGATGTTACTGGAAATAAAAGATCTGTGTAAATATTATGGCAGCGGGGATAACTTGGTGAAGGCGATTGACCATACCTCCATGAGTATCCAAAGAGGGGAATTTACCGCGATTGTGGGGCGTTCCGGTTCCGGAAAGAGTACCCTGCTTCATATGCTGGGGGCGCTGGACCGCCCCGACAGCGGGAAAATCCTCATCGAAGGAAAGAGCGTTTTTGATTTAAAGGATGAGCAGCTGGCTGTTTTCAGAAGACGGAAAATCGGATTTATCTTCCAGAACTATAACCTGATTCCTTCCCTGAATGTATGGGAAAATATCGTCCTGCCAATGGGTCTCGACAAGAAAAGAGTGGATAAAAACTTCGTCATGGATCTGGCGGAGCGGATTGGAATTGCAGATAAACTGAAGTCTCTTCCCAACACACTTTCCGGCGGACAGCAGCAGAGAGTGGCGATTGCCCGGGCGCTTGCGGCAAAACCGGCGATTATTCTGGCAGATGAGCCAACCGGAAATCTGGATTCCAAAACGGAGCTGGAGGTGATCTCCCTGCTGAAGGCATGCGTAAATGAATACGGACAGACATTGGTGATGATTACCCATGATGAAACCATTGCCCAGATGGCAGACCGAATCCTGGTCATCGAGGACGGTAAGGTGGTGAGCCAATGAACACAGTAAATAAAGCGGCTCTTTCCAACCTGAAGCAGAATAAGGGAAAAAATATTTTATCCGGTATCGCAATCGTTCTGACCACCATACTGATATTTGTGATTCCGACGGTGGGATTTGGAACCATGGACGTGCAAATGGCTGCCATCAATAAAATTTATCCAACCTTTCACGGAATGTATCGAAATGTGGATGCCCAGACAGCGGAGAAGCTTTCCCACCGGGCTGAAATAGAAACTATGGGGATTCGGCAGGACCCGGCACAGATCTCCATTCCTGAGGGCTCCGGAATGATGTGCTATATGGACGATGAGGCATTGAGGCTTGGCAAAATGGAATTAGAGGAAGGGAACTTCCCCAAAAGCGGAAATGAAATTGCGGTTTCTTCCGGTCTGTTAGATGCCATGGGTATAAAAGCTGATGTAGGAGATACTATTGAACTGCCGTATCAGCCTATAGAATCAGATGGGATCGGCTATGAGAAGAAAGAAAAGTTCCTGATTACAGGGATGCTGCCTACCTCCAAAGAACAGCGGGAGTTAAAGGTATTTTCTGCACTGGTCTCCAGAGATTTTATGGAGCAGGAGCAGCCGAAGGGCGAGCGGAGATACCGGATTCTCTACCGGGTTGCAGGTGCAGACTCTATGACCAAGGAACAAATTGAGAATGTCGCTGGGGATCTGGCGGCAGACATAGGGATTGTGGAGGCAGATGTAGCAGATAACTCGGAGTATCTGTCGGCAAATTATGTGGACCCTGCCTTTTACACAGGAGTTGCAGCAATTCTTCTTGTGGTGGTTGTAGCGGGAATTATGACCATATACAGTATTTATTATATTTCCATGATTTATAAAGTACAGGAATTTGGCAAGATAAAAGCGCTGGGTGCTACCAAACGCCAGATTCGCCAGATTGTATTCCGGGAAGGAATGCTGGTTGCGGGGGTGGCTATCCCCATCGGACTGGTTATCGGCAGTATATTATCCTATGCAGGCTTTACCTATCTGATGACCGTTTATGCACCGGATGATACTATGGGTGTGGCAACCAGACAGCTGATTGCCCAGAAAGAAGTATCTCTGTTAAAGCCATGGATTTATATTATGGCAGCGGCGGTTACGCTGCTCACAGTTGCAGTATCCATGATTCGCCCCATGAAGATTGCCGCCAAGATATCACCGGTAGAGGCTATGCGGTATGATGGCAGCATAAAGACCCGGAAAAAGGGCAGAAAAGGCCATTCAGAGATGAGGCTTGTGCATCTGACGGAAGCAAATCTAACCCGAAACATAAAAAGGACGGTTATGACCATTATAACGCTGAGTCTGACCGGGATTCTATATATGGTGCTCTCTACCATATTATCCTGTGCAGATCCGGTTGAAATCGCCAGATCTGCCATGTATGACGAATTTGAGGTATCCATTGACAGCTCCAGAGGTGACAAAATGCATCCGGAACGGGAATGGACAGCGATCAGTCAAAATAACCCGTTAAATGAGGAAATGGAGCAGGAGATCGCAGGCATCCCAGGCGTAAAAAAGATTACAAAATCCAGTGAATTAACCACGCAGCTAAAGGATCTGAAAGACGGGGAGGAGCTTTGGACTTCTGAGATCATCGGAATACCGGAAGAATATGCAGAAGAAATGGAAAAGAGTATTATAGAAGGAAACTGTACTTATGAGGAACTGCTTCAGGGCGACAAAATTATTATGGATGAAAATATGCAGCATTGGGCGCCGGACTGGAAACTGGGAGATACGATCCGCATGATTGTGAAAAGCGGAGAGAAGAGTATGGAGAAGTCCTTTCAAGTAGCAGCCATTGCGGATATGCCCTATAGTTTAAATCAGTTCTGTAACTTTCTGCTCCCGAAATCCCTGGTGGACGAACTGGGGGGCTCCAATATGGAATACCACTGGTCCATAGCTGTTGATAAAAAAGAATTAAAAAATGTAGAGCAGCAGCTAAGGAAGATTACAGATGAACAGGAGTTTCTCAAACTGGAAAGCTATGAAGAAGAAGTAGCAATGAATAAAAAGACGACTGCCCTTCTTTCTCAGCTGTGCTATGTCTTTATGGTCATCTTAGGAGGTGTAGGTATTATGAATCTGGTAAACACCATGATAAACAGTATCTATGTGAGGCGAAGGGAACTGGGTGTGATGCAGGCAATCGGACTTTCGGAAAAACAGATGGTACGTATGCTTCAGATGGAAGGAATTTTCTATACGGCGGGAACGCTGGTTCTTTCCCTGGGAGGTGGCAGCGTATTGGGATATCTCACATTTTTGTATGCAAAAAAGGATAGAATGTTTGGGATTCTCAGCTATCACTATCCGCTGACCCAGACCATAGCCCTGATTGTGGTAGTACTGGTCATTCAGCTGCTGCTGACATATCTGATCATGAAGAATTTCCGAAAACAAAGCATGATTGAAAGAATCCGCTTTTCCGAATAGCTGCTTTGCAGACCAAAATCATACTTTTACTTGTAAATCAGTGACTTTATGATATATAATCAATATTATATTACGAAAGCAAAAATAAGCAGGCAGCTTTAAGGAGGAACACTATGTATAAAGCAACACCGGAGGAAATGAAAAATCTAGTGGATTCGTTATTGGTCAGTTATCAGAAGCATCCGGTTATTTGTAATATTGATTGCACGAACCGTTTGAATAGAAATATGACGATTGAAATTCTGGAAATGATCCGCTTTGTTTTATTCCCTGGGTATTTTGAATTGAAGAATTTAAAAGGAAGTTCCATTGAATATCATGTGGGTGAACTGCTGGAAAATATTCAGTATAAACTGAAAAAGCAGGTTGCCAAGGCGCTGCAGCATGAGCAGATCACCGGTGAATTGACAGAAGATGTAGCGGAAGCAAGGGCGGAAGAGATCGTACAGAAGTTTTTAAAGAAGCTTCCAGAACTGCGGGATATACTTGCTACGGATGTCCAGGCAGCTTATGACGGTGACCCGGCAGCTTATAATACGGATGAAATCATCTTTTCTTATCCCGGTGTATATGCGGTTACCATCAACCGGATCGCACATGAACTCCATGTGCTGGGAGTACCGCTTATCCCCCGCATGATGACAGAATATGCCCATAACCTCACCGGAATAGATATTCATCCGGGGGCTACCATCGGCAGAAATTTCTTCATAGACCATGGAACAGGTGTCGTAATTGGTGAGACAACAATTATCGGTGATAATGTGAAGATCTACCAGGGCGTAACCCTGGGAGCGCTGTCTACCAGAGGCGGTCAGAGCCTGAGAAATAAAAAGCGTCATCCTACCCTGGAAGATAATGTTACGGTATATTCCGGTGCATCTATATTAGGCGGGGAGACGGTAATCGGAACCGGTGCGGTAATCGGCAGTAATGCCTTCTTAACGTCTTCGGTACCGGCGCATACAAGGGTAAGTATCAAGAATCCGGAACTGCAGTTCAAAGACCGTTCTTCGGTACGGACTGCTGAGATTGGCCAGGAAGGCTTCTTTAACCGGATAGAGCAGGATTAATAAAGAGGATGCTTTGAGAGAAGTTATTCTTAGAAAAAGGGGGCAGCAGGATGTTTAATCCTGCCGCCCCCCTTTTTACGCAGCACCGGGTCAGACTGCCGCGCGGGAATCCTGATTTTGCTTTTCATGATCCCTGAGAATCTTTTTGAATTTAAGGATAAACAGCGTAAGGGTCGTAAGTGCAGCCAGAATATCGGCAATGGGCTCTGCCAGAAATACCGCAAATACTTTATCAGAAATAAACAGCGGCAGTATGTAAATAAAAGGTATCAGCAGTATAATCTTACGAAGGAGCGCTAAAAACAGGGAAATTTTGGCCTGTCCCAGTGCGATAAAGGTCTGCTGGCAGGCAATCTGCACACCCATCATGAATACACCGCCTGCATATACCCTTGCTGCCCATGCTGAAATATCGAGCAGTTCCTGGCTGCTGGCGAACAATGACGGCATCAGGTGAGGGAAGAACATGATAATAAGCCAGAATACCGTGGTATAGAGGATGGAAGCAATTAATAAAAGTTTAAAAGCGTGTTTCACCCGGTCCAGCTTGCGCGCCCCGTAATTATAACTGATGATTGGCTGGGCTCCCTGGGACAGCCCCTGCAGAGGCAGCAGCACAAACTGCATGATACTTCCCAAAATGGTCATGGCACCCACAGCCAGGTCGCCCCCAAAGCGCTGAAGGGAAGAATTAAAGCAAATGTTTAACAGGCTTTCCGTACTGCTCATAATAAAGGGAGAAGCACCCAATGCCAGCACCGGTATGATAATCTTTTTATTAATTTTAAAATCCGATTTTTTAATACGCAGGATTGTTTTTTTGCCTGTGAGGAAATAAAGTACCCAGATTGCGGAAACGCATTGGGATAAAATGGTGGCAAGTGCAGCTCCTTTGACACCCATGCCAAAACCAAAGATGAAGATAGGGTCCAGCACGATGTTGATAATGGCACCGATTATGGTTGTCAGCATACTGACCTTTGCAAATCCCTGTGCAGTGATAAAAGAATTTAATCCAAGGGCAGTCATAACAAATATGGTTCCAAGGACGTAAATATTCATATAATCCAGAGAATAGGTTATGGTGTTCTCGCTGGCTCCGAACAGGAAAAGCATTGGTTCACCAAAGATTAAGAAAAATGCAGTCAGTACAACCGCCAGTCCAATGAGCATCACGAAGCAGTTGCCAAGGGTCTTTTCAGCGCCCTTTATGTCATTTTCACCCATTTTCATAGAGACCTGGGGTGCTCCGCCCATTCCGATCAGGCTGCTGAATGCAGTAATCAGAATAATAACCGGGAAACACAGTCCCACGCCGGTTAGAGCCATCGGTCCCACATCCGGCATATGTCCGATATAGATCCGGTCCACGATATTATAGAGCATGTTCACCAATTGGGCGGTGATTGCAGGGAGTGCCAGCTGAAGCATCAGGCGGCTGACCTTTTTTGTACCAAGAAATTCATTATTGTTATTCATTAACGTTACCTCTTGTCCATATTTAATCTATTATTGTGTATTCAAAGAATTCCTGACGGAGGCGTGTACCCTCCATGATTTCCGGCGGCAGAAGCGCCCGGGCAACAAGCTTTAATTCGCTGCATTCCTGATCGGTTCTCTTTAGATGTGCATAATCTCCGTCAATAGCTTCCACTATATATTCAAATGTTTCCACGTATCATCACCTCCCGTCAGAGCGCGCATGAATATTGTATTCAGACAGTCTCCGGTCTTTTGTCGTAAATTGACTCTCAATATTATAGTATAGCGAAGTTGGGTATAATAAACAATAGTTTTATTTGCGTTTGTTTGAAAACTTCGCTATAATACTACTTAATGAAGCGAGTAGGGATTGAAAGGGGGAAAATGTCAATGCATACAATCGAATCCATTATAAAAGCACAAAGATCTTTTTTTCGGGAAGGACATACGCTGGATGTCTCATTTCGGATGGAGCAGCTTGGAAAACTACGGAAAATAATCAAAAAATACGAGAAAGAATTTTATCAGGCATTAAAGGAGGATCTGAACAAGCCGGAATTCGAGGCATATGGAACAGAGATCGGACTTGTCCTGGATGAAGTGAAATACTTACAGTCCCATGTGGCGTCATGGGCGAGGCCGGAGCGCGTGAAGACCTCTCTGGCAAATTTTCCGTCGGTGAGCCGCATTTACCGGGAACCTTATGGAGTAACCCTTGTGATGTCTCCATGGAATTATCCGGTACTATTGTCATTAGATCCCCTTGCCGGAGCCATCGCTGCCGGGAACTGCGTTGTTTTAAAACCATCCAATTATTCACCAAATGTATCCGCCCTGTTGAAGAAAATGCTGGGTGAGATATTCCCGGAAAAATATGTGGCGGTAATAGAAGGCGGCAGAGCCGAGAACCAGACGCTTCTGAAGCAGAAATTTGACTATATTTTCTTTACCGGAAGTGTCCAGGTGGGGAAAATGGTGATGGAGGCAGCTTCCAGAAACCTTACTCCGGTCAGTCTGGAACTGGGAGGCAAGAGCCCCTGCATTGTAGACGAAACGGCAGATTTAAAGCTTGCGGCGAAAAGGATTGTCTGGGGAAAATATCTGAATGCCGGACAGACCTGCGTGGCGCCGGATTACCTTCTGGTTCAGGAGGAATGTAAGGAAACCCTTCTTGCATATATGAAAGAATATATAGACCGTCTGTATCGAAAACAGGGAGATGGAAAGGATACTTATACCAGGATTGTAAACGAAAAGCACTACAGACGGATTATGGGACTGATAACGGGAGAAAACGTAATAGCGGGGGGAACCGGGAATCCGGACACGCTGCAGATAGCACCCACAATCCTGGACGGTATAACATGGCAGTCTCCAATTATGCAGGAGGAAATTTTCGGACCTGTGATGCCGGTTCTGACATTTCGAACACTTCCAGAAGCAATAGGGCTGGTTTCCAGACGTCCAAAACCGCTGGCGGCTTATTATTTTACCGGAAGCAGAAAACGTGAAAATTACTTCCTGAAGCATACTTCCTTTGGAGGGGGCTGCATCAACGATACGGTTATGCATCTGGCAAGTTCCCATATGCCTTTTGGCGGTGTGGGTGACAGCGGAATGGGCGGATACCACGGAAAAGACAGCTTTGAGACTTTTTCACATCGGAAAAGCGTACTGAAGAAAGCGGTATGGCTTGACATGCCGTTTCGCTATCCTCCATATAAAGGCTTGTTTTTCCGGATACTGAAGATGATCTTAAGGTAGGAAACAGTTGGGCAAGGAGGGATTGCATGGTAAGCATCGACGAATTTGAAGAGATGATGTCGGAAATAGTGGCAACGCTCCCGGAAGACTTTTTCCAGGAATTGAGCGGAGGGGTAATCTTAAAGGAAGAAGAGAAGCGCCACCCGGAAAGCGTGGGCAGCGAATTGAGTATTATGGGCCAATATTGCAGGAATCCGTTTCTGGGAAGGTATGTTGTGATATACTATGGCTCTTTTGCACGAATTTATGGCACATTGCCGAAAGACAGGCTGAAAGAGAAACTCCGTAAGACTATTTTGCACGAATTCAGACACCATTTGGAGTCACTGGCAGGAGAAAGGGATCTGGAAATCGAAGATGCCGTCCAAATTGCCCGGTATAAAAGTAAAAAAAAGACTTGACGAATGTTGGCGGTAGTAATAAAATAGCAGATAGCGATAGAATATGTGTGTAGGACGCACAAATGTATTTCAGAAAAAGACAAAGCCGATTGAGGAGGACTATTATGGCAACGTATATGGAAATGAGTAAAGAGGAACTGTTACAGGAAAAAGCAGAATTGGAAGCACGCTTTCAGGAAATTCAAGAAAAAGGCTTACAATTAGATATGTCCCGTGGAAAACCTTCCGCAGCACAGTTAGATCTGGCTATGGGAATGATGGATGTTTTAAACAGCAGTTCCGATTTAAAATGCAGAGCAGGAGTGGATTGCAGAAACTACGGCGTATTAGACGGAATCCCGGAAGCACAGGAATTACTGGCTGATATGACAGAAGTACCTGCAAATCAGATCATTATCCACGGGAACTCCAGCCTGAACATTATGTTTGATACAATTGCCCGTTCCATGACTCACGGGGTTATGGGTAGTACTCCATGGTGTAAATTAGATAAAGTAAAATTCTTATGTCCGGTACCGGGATATGACAGACATTTTTTAATCACCGAATACTTCGGAATTGAAATGATCAACGTTCCTATGACAATGGATGGACCGGATATGGATCTGGTAGAGAAGCTGGTAAGCGAAGACGAAGCGATCAAGGGTATCTGGTGTGTGCCAAAGTACTCTAATCCACAGGGAATTACCTATTCCGATGAAACAGTAAGAAGATTTGCACGTTTACAGCCGGCAGCAAAGGATTTTCGTATTTTCTGGGATAACGCATATGGCATTCATCATTTATACGATGATAAGCAGGATAACCTCATTGAAATCCTCATGGAATGTAAAAAAGCAGGTAATCCCGATATGGTTTATAAATTCTGTTCCACTTCTAAGGTCAGCTTCCCAGGCTCTGGTGTGGCAGCCATTGCAGCATCTCCTGCAAACTTAGAAGCGATCAGAAGACAGATGACAATACAGACCATCGGTCATGACAAATTAAATCAGCTGAGACATGTACGTTTCTTCAAAGATATCCACGGTATGGTGGAACACATGAAAAAACATGCAGACATAATGCGTCCGAAGTTCGAGGCAGTTATTAATGGTCTGGAATCTGAACTGGGCGGTTTGGAAATCGGAACATGGATTCGTCCAAGAGGAGGATATTTCATTTCCTTTGATGCTCTACCGGGCTGCGCAAAGGCAATTGTAGCCAAAGCAAAAGATGCAGGTCTTGTTATGACCGGAGCAGGCGCCACATTCCCATACGGTAAGGACCCTCAGGACAGCAATATCCGTATTGCACCTTCTTATCCAACACCGGAAGAACTGGCAGTGGCAACAGACATATTCGTACTCAGTGTAAAACTGGTAAGTATTGACAAAATACTGGAAAGTAAATAAGATGTAACCGGCTGCGGCCCCCTGTATTGCGGGCTGCGGCCTTTTCTTTGCATCAGCGGGAGAAAATTTAAAAATTCCCGTTCTCTATATTAATATTTCCTGAAGTTTATTTACAAATGTTTGAGACGTGGTAGAATGGAAATAGCTATTCAGCAGGAAAAGTCCCATAATGAACATGCAAAGGAAAATTAATATGAGAAAATCACGAAAGATGTTATTAATAGGCGCGATTATTTACGTGCTTGTCATGATTGCAATTTACATGGGGGTAAGTGTGTATTTTATGAAACACTTTTTCCCGGGTTCCATTATTAACGGAATTGACTGTTCTTCCAAGACCGTGGAAGAAGCAGAAAATATGATAGCGAATAAAGTGCAGGATTACAGTATCACCATAGTGGGCATGGATGGCAAAGAGGAGAGTATCAGCGGTGCACGCATGAATTTTGCCTATGTGGAAAACGGACAGGTGCAGGAGCTGAAAGACAGCCAGAATCCACTGTCATGGCTCTATGCATATTTTAATCCGGAGAGCTACAGCATGGTAGCCAAAACTACTTATGATAAGGAAGCACTCCGCAGCAGTATGGAGAAACTGTCATTCTTTGATGAGTCCAAAATTGTAAAACCGGAAGATGCCAAGATTGTGCAGGCTGGTACGGGATACCGTGTTGAAAATGAGGTTACGGGTAATGAACTGGATAAGGAAAAGGTATTTGACCTGCTGGTAAAAGCAGTGGATGAAGGAGATGCCAATCTGGATCTGGTTGAAAGTGACTGTTATTTAAAGCCGGCCGTATATGCAAATGACGAAAGCCTTACAAAGAAGGTAGAGGTACTGAATAAGTACTCCAATATGACCGTTACATATGAATTTGGAAGTGATCAGGAAGTGATCAGCAGTGATACCATTAACCAGTGGATGAGTCTGGATGTCAATAATAATATTACCTTTAATGAAAGTGAAGTCAGCGACTATGTAGACAGGCTGGCAGATGATTATGATACCTATGGGCGTTCCCAGTCCTTTAAAACATCCCGTGGGGAACATGTTACCATTCAGAATGTCACTTACGGATGGATGATCGACCGGGATGGAGAAAAACAGGAACTGATGAATATATTAAAGAAAGGGGAGTCCGTTTCCCGTGAACCGGTTTATGCCCAGACTGCTTTCGCAAGAGGAGAAAACGATATCGGGAATACCTATGTAGAAATTGATTACAATTTTCAGCATATGTGGTATTATAAGAACGGAAACCTGGTCATTGATACAGATGTAGTTACCGGCAACACCTCCAAAGGCTATGATTCTCCCATCGGAGTATTTACGCTGCAGGATAAAGAACGGGATGCTACACTTGTAGGTGAAGATTACAGAACCCCGGTAAGCTACTGGATGCCGTACTATAATGGAGTGGGAATACACGATGCCAACTGGCAGCCTGTTTTTGGCGGGGACTGGTATAAGACCCACGGTTCCCATGGCTGTATTAATACGCCGATTAATATTGTTTCTGTGATCTATGACAATATAGAGGTAGGAACTCCGATTATCTGTTATCAGGGATCAACGGCAGCTCCGCCTAATACACCGGTTACGCCAACCACACCGGAGACCAATAAACCGGATGGGGAAACGAATAAACCGGATGGCGAGACCAATAAACCAGATGGCGAGACCAATAAGCCGGACAGTGAGACCAATAAACCGGATGGTGAGACCAACACACCGGGCAGTGAAACAAATGCACCCCAAAGTGAAAATTCTCCCGGAACGGATATCCCATCTCCGGAAAATGCAGACAGCCCGGATGGTGGCGCAGAATAGAGAGATGATATAAAAGTATGCCGGGAGGGACCGGCGAATTATGGAAAAGAATTAAGTATCAGGAGGAATCATATGAATATTGTAGTTCTGGCAGGAGGAATCAGTACGGAGAGGGAAATCTCCATCGTATCCGGCACAAAAGTATGTGAGGCATTGAGAGAAAAAGGACACCGTGCTATTTTACTGGATGTGTTTTTTGGAAATACCGGGCTTCAGGCAGACCTTGCGTTTACAGAGACGTATGATGTAACTGCGGCAGCAGCATATATGAGAAGCTTTGACAGTGAAGTGGAAGAGGCTGTTAAATCCCAGAAAGAATTTTTCGGACCTGCGGTTCTGGAACTCTGTAAGGCAGCGGATGTGGTATTTCTGGCGCTGCATGGAGAAAACGGTGAAAATGGAAAAGTCCAGGCGGCTTTTGATCTGCTGGGTATTACTTATACCGGCAGCGGCTATCTGGGAAGTGCTCTGGCAATGGATAAGGGAATTTCAAAACAATTATTCCTGGAAAACGGTGTGCCTACTCCCATAAGCGTAATGCTGAAAAAGGAAGAGGGAGTGAAATCCCTGGATGATATCGGGATGGGGCTTCCCTGTGTGGTAAAAACCTGCTGCGGCGGTTCCAGTGTGGGCGTCTATATTGCAAATACCAGAGAAGAGTATGAGCAGGCGGTAAAAGATGCATTTCACTATGAAGATGAAATTATCATTGAAACCTATGTAAAGGGCAGAGAGTTTTCCATCGGCGTTGTAGATGGAGAAGCATACCCGATCATTGAGATTGCGCCCATTCAGGGATTCTATGATTACAGAAATAAATATGAGCCAGGCAGTACCATTGAGACCTGTCCGGCAGAGCTTACAGCGGATCTCACAAAGAAAATGCAGGATTATGCGGTCCTGGCTTATCATGTACTGAGACTTGAAAATTATGCCAGAGTGGATTTCCTTATGGATGAGGAGAATCATATGTATTGCCTGGAAGCAAATACACTGCCTGGTATGACCCCTACCAGCCTTCTGCCCCAGGAAGCAGGTGCGCTTGGGATGTCATTTGCAGATTTGTGCGAAAGGCTGATTGAAGTTTCTTTAAGGAAATAAAAGGTGCATTCATACCGTAAAGTGCGGTGTGCAGATGGCGGGAATGAACTTCCAAACAAACTATAGGGAAAGTTGGTAAATGAAATGAAGAATATGTCTTTAAGCCGGATTGCAGAAGCATGTCAGGGCGTATATTACGGAGACAAAGACAAAAGTGAATCAGAAGTTACCAGCATTACAACAGACAGCCGTAAAGCAGAAGACGGCTGTCTGTTTGTTGCGGTAAAAGGAGAACGGGCAGACGGACATCAGTTCCTCCCCCAGATATTTGAAAAAGGAGCCCTGGGAGCTTTGGTGGAGGTGAAACCGGAGAATCCGGCAGGTCCTTATATTCTGGTAGATTCAACCCTTCAGGCGGTAAAGGATATTGCCGAATATTACAGACAGCAGCTTTCAGTGAAAGTCGTGGGGATTACCGGAAGTGTGGGAAAAACCAGTACAAAGGAGATAATCGCCTCCGTATTGGCTGAAAAATATAACGTTTTGAAGACCCTTGGAAATTTTAATAATGAACTGGGACTTCCGTTTACGGTATTTCGTTTGAGAGAGGAACATGAGATCGCGGTTCTGGAAATGGGAATCAGTGATTTTGGCGAAATGCACAGACTGAGCAAGGTAGCAAAACCAGACATCTGTGTACTAACCAACATTGGGCTGTGCCATTTGGAATTTCTAAAAAGCCGGGATGGGATACTGAAAGCAAAATCAGAGATCTTTGATTATATTGCGGAGGATGGTAAGATTATCTTAAACGGTGATGATGATAAATTATCCACAATCCGGGATGTGAAAGGGATTAAGCCTATTTTCTTTGGAGTGGAAAGTGACAGGGAAATCTATGCAGACCATATTATTCCCCGGGGGCTGAAAGGAATCCAGTGTGAGATTCATGCAGACGGAGAGAGCTTTCAGACAGTCGTGCCCATTCCGGGGTATCACATGGTTCTAAATGCCCTTGCAGCCACCGCGGTGGGAAGAACCCTGGGGCTTACCATGGAGGAAATTAAGGCGGGGATTGAGAAGCTGGAATCCCTGGGCGGAAGATTCCATATCATTGAGACAGATACCATCACCATCGTGGATGACTGCTATAATGCCAGCCCATCCTCCATGAAGGCATCTTTAGACGTTTTAAAAGATGCGGATCAGAGGAAAGCTGCCATCCTGGGCGATATGTTTGAGCTGGGAGAAAATGCGGCACAGCTGCATGCAGAAGTGGGCGCATATGCGGCACAGCATAAAATTGATCTGCTGGTCTGCGTGGGCGAAATGTGTAAGCATATGGCGCAGGCAGCCCGGGATGCAGGGGGCTGCAAGGAAGTTGTCTATGCAGAGAACCTGGATTCACTGAAGGAAGTCCTGCCCGGACTGATTAAAAAAGACGACACGGTGCTGGTAAAGGCATCTCATGGAATGCATTTTGAAAATGTAGTAAACATGCTGCGTGAACTGTAGAATACGGATTCCAACTCCCTTTAGAGCATGTGAAAATGAATAAACGATACAATCTGTAATGAAAAGCAGAAAGACTGGAATAACCGGACAAATAGCAGCTTCCCAAACAGGGAGTTACAGGTTAGGCAGGTGCTTTCTGCTTTTAACAATATATCCAAGGAGGACTTCATGAAGAAAAACATAATAATACCCAATACGGACTTAAATGTACTGCCATTGGGACTGGGGACGGCTTTAGCAGGATTAAGCTTTGACGGACAGGAAGCAGACAGGCTTTTTGATACGTTTTTATATCTGGGGGGAAATATGATTGATACAGCCAGAGTATATTCTGACTGGGTAAAACCGGAGATCGGAAGAAGCGAAAGAGTCATCGGAGACTGGCTTCACAGGAGTAAGAAAAGGCATGAAACGGTAATCGTAACAAAAGGCGGGCATCCGGATATGACGGTGGAAAATCCTAATTTACATCAGAACCGTATGGGCAGAGAGGATATGCGCCATGATCTGGAAGCTTCCTTAAGAGCCTTGCAGACCGATTACATAGATCTATATTTTTATCACAGAGATGATACCAGTCAGCCTGTAGAGGAATTAATTGAGGGAATGGAACAGTTTGTGCGGGAGGGAAAAATCCGTTATTATGGATGCTCTAACTGGTCCACTAAGCGTATGGAGGAGGCAGATACATATTGTAAGAAAATGGGATACCGTGGACTTGCAGCCAATCAGGCGCTTTATAATATGGGGTCCCGGTATATGAAACCATTGTCCGATGATACGATGGTTAAAGCAGACGAAGGGATGTTGTCCTATCACAAGGAGAATGCAAATAATGTACTGATGCCATACATGGGTGTCTGCGGCGGATTCTTCCACAAATACATAACCGGAGGACAGGAAGCAGTAGAAAACAGTCCTTATTTTGTCAAAGAAAATCTGGAGATGGCAAAACGGGTAAAATTACTCACCGGAAAATATAATGCTACTGTTTCCCAGGTTGTACTGGGATTTTTTACACAGCAGGAAACGTTCTGCATACCCCTCTACGGACCTAAAAACATTGCCCAGATTGAAGAGGCAGTGGGGATGCTGGATATTGCATTTGAAAAGGCAGATTTTTCGTAAGGGGGAATTTTTTGAAAGGAAATAAATTATTTCGATATCTGGGTAAATTAACACAGACGGCAGCGCTTTCCATATTTTTCGTATCTGCTTTATCCCTTACGGCATTTGCCGGGAATGAGACGGCGGAAATTCTGGGGAGTGATCAGGAAGCGGAAGTTTCTGAAATGGGACATATCCCAAGTGGAATTGACCAGCAGTATTACAACTATGAAGGGAAAAGCAGACGCAGAACCAGATCTGTTTTGCCGCAGCAATTTGATCTGCGGCAGCAGGCACTGTCATCTCCTGTCAAAAACCAGAGTCCCTGGGGCAGCTGCTGGGCGTTTGGGACGCTCTCTGCGATGGAAAGCTCTGCGATGGTACAGGCAAGCGGGAGCGGCAGTTCTGATATAGCGGTACCGGACTATTCAGAGAGGCATCTGACCTGGTTTTCTTATCAGCGGCAGGAAGGGGAAGGAATTATAGCCACCAAGGATCAGCCCTTTGATGTGGGAGGAAACCGTCAGATCGCTACCGGGCTGCTGTCTTCCTGGGCTGGTGTGGAGCAGGAATCAGAAGTCCCATACCTGACCGGGAAATCTCAGGTGTGGTCAGTGGACCCGAAGAAATTATACGACTCAGTGGGACATCTGCAAAATGCGGATTTTCTTCCTGGAACGGCTGTCTTTGAAAACTATACTGCCAAAAGTGGGTACAGTCTGGACCGGGATGCCGTGAATACGATTAAAAAAGCCCTGATGAATAATGGGGTAGTGGATGTATCCTACTATGCAGACCAGAGCAGACCGGATCAGACTTCGGTCAATGGAACTTACATTAACAATCAGACTTATGCACAGTATACGGATCAGTATTTAACTGCCAATCATGAGGTATCTATTGTAGGCTGGGAGGATGACTACTCAGCGGAAAATTTTCTGGAAAACCGGCGTCCGCCTGGAGACGGGGCATGGATTGTAAAGAACAGCTGGGGTAAAAACTGGGGAAATGAAGGCTATTTTTATTTGTCCTATTATGATCAGTCAGTCAACGAATTTACAAGTTTTTACCTGGATCTTCCGGATGAAGAGGGAAACTATCAGTATGATCACAATTATCAGTATGATTATTTAGGCATGAAAAGCGTCTATGGCATACTGCGGTATCCCGGCAGCGAAGTTTCCGTTGCAAATGTGTTTACGGCCGGGTCTAATGAAACGCTAAAGGCGGTATCTGCAGTTACAACGGAGCCTGGCTCAAAAGTTCAGATCCGGATTTATAAAAATCCCCTGGGGGATAATCCGGAGAGCGGATCCCTGGTGGCGGAACAGACCAATACGGTGTCTTATGGAGGATACCATACCTTAGAATTAGAAGCGCCGTTGATCTTGAAGCCAGGGGATCAGTTTTCCGTAGTACAGTTAATCACCGGAGACAAGGGGAGCTATGTCCCTCTGGAACTTGCATCTACGGCACCGGTATTCGGAGGCGAAGCATTCACGAATGCAAAGGTGGAGGAAGGTCAGAGCTTTTGGAATCAGGGAAACGGCTGGAAAGATTTAGCTAATCATCCCTATAAAAGTAAAACAGTGTATTCCGGAAATGTAATGATTAAAGCCTTTACGGTGGACAATGCGGTGACAGCCAGGGTACAGTCTGTTACGGTTGACAGTCTGGATTTGGGAATGCAGGAAATCGAAACGGGAACCGGTGTAGAGGTGTCGGATTCAAAGGAAGTTCTGATTACATTACCGGCTGCATCAGCATTTGTGAGAATACATCCGGTACTGGAAGATCAGGGAGAAGTGGAGATCCGCATAGACGAGCAGGTTTATCGTGAAGAGGATGCGATTCCAAGAGCAGATTTTGAAGGAAAAATAGTAACGGTTGTGGGAAAAGGCAAGCCGGACAGTATTTACTACAAGTATCGGTTCACGGTTTTGGATACGGTATTGACTGATAACGGTGTAGTTTTAACGGACAGATACAGCTATCTGCCAAAAGACGCAGTATTCCGTGCAAGGGTATGGGATTCCCAGGATGAAATCTATGAGGAGATCCGGGAGAGTCTGCGTGGATTAGGAGGCGGTTTATTTACGGTTTATGCTGTTCATACTACAGCAGGTGGAAATGAAATCCAATTATCTGAAGACGGGAATGTAATGCTGCAATTTCCAAAACCCCCGGAATATGACGGGGATAGAACCAGACTTTTTGCAGTGGACATTTCATCGGATCATATCCTGACCGCAATTTCCGATATGGAAAATGGACTTCAGGCGTCCGTAAATAACATTGGAAATAGTTACTACGTTGTGGCTGAAACGAAAAAGATTGCACAGAGTTCGCCTAAAAAGGCGGAGATTTCGGAGCTGTCTGGAGCCGTAACGGATCATAGTATTACAGTGAAAGCCCTGGAAGGGCAGGAGTATTCCATTGATAACGGAACAAACTGGAAGATTGCAGATCAGTCAGAAGGCGGTTTTACCGGATTGTTTGAAGGGCTGAACCCGGGAACGGATTATCAGGTGATTACCAGATATGCAGAAACAGAGGATACCGCAGCCAGCAAACCCTCTGAACCGTTCCTGGTGCGCACAAAGGATGTGGCGCCGCAAGCCCCTGATGCACCTGCTGTTGCGGAACGGCTGGACCGGAAGATTACGGTTTCCCCAGTGGGGGGACAGGAATATGCCATTAAGCGTGCAGAGGCAGAAAGTTACGGCGCATGGCAGACAGATGGCATCTTTGAAGGACTGGATCCGGACACGGAATATGATATCATAGCCAGAATCTCGGAAACGGATACAGCCATGGCAAGCAGTGCCGGTAATCAGGTCCGGGTGAGGACGAAGGCACAGCCTCCGGCGGCTGTTCAAATGCCTGAGTTATTATTACATGTAACGGATAACAGTATCACTATCCCTGTAATTACGGGGCAGGAATATTGTATTATCCCTGTAAATGGCAGAGAGGATCTTATAACAGAGGAAGCCGGCTGGCAGGAGTCGGGTGTCTTTAAAGAGCTGCAGGTGGATACAGCGTATCTGATATTTACAAGGCTGGCAGGAACAGATACGCACATGCCGGGAGAAGTGAGCGAAGGATTTTCGACGCGAACCAAAAAACCGGCACCAGAGGCAGTACCTGCACCTGTTTTGGTGAGACGCACCGATGTATCGGTGGAAGTGGAAACCAGACAGGGTCAGGAATACAGTATGAAAGGTCCGGGGGAAGAAGCATTTGCCGAGTGGCAGGACAGCGGGCTGTTTGAGGGGCTGGAGCCTGGGACGGATTACGAGATTGTCACACGTATCCCCCAGACTGTTGATACTGCACCAGGAAATTTCAGCGAGACCTTGTATCTGCGGACAAAAGACAGTTCTCCCGGGGCACCTGTAGCACCGGAAACTGTGGAAATACTGGATCGCAGCATTACCGTAAGGGCTGTGCCGGGGCAGGTATATACCATTACGACGGAAGAAGGTGCAGACCTGGATTCGCAAGTATGGCAAAAAAGCGGGATATTTGAACAGTTAGCAGATCGAACGCGGTACTATATCTTTACAAAGCAGGCAGAGTCAGATACGGTGATGGAAAGCGCTGTCAGTGAGCCGTTATCCCTTATGACGCTGCAGTCTTCGGGGGAAGCACCGGATGTACCAAGTCTTGTGTCTGCGGGAAGCGACCGGATTACAATTAGAGAAATAAGCGGTCAGGAGTATTCCATTAACGAGGGGAAAAACTGGCAGTCAGCAGGTACCTTTAGTGGGCTTTTGCCAAATCGGATCTACAGGGTTATTGCCAGGGTCTGCAGAACAGCAGAGAGGATGGAAAGTCCATCCAGCCGGGCTTTGGATGTAAGAACCGATAAACGGGATGCAGCTGCACCAGGGGCACCGGAATGTATCGGTATAACGGAGACTGCGATAACGATTAAGACGGTGAATGGCCAGGAATATTCCATTGATGGCGGAAAACAGTGGCAAAACGGAGGCGTATTCCCAGGATTAAAGCCCAATACCAGATATGGAATCCAGGCAAGATCTAAAGAAAACGAGATTGATAAAAGGAGCCCTGTAAGTGCCGTTTTGTCGGTTACCACTAAAAAGATATCGGACTTTCAGGTAAAGCTAAATGCAAATGGCGGGAAATCAGAGAAATCCTCTATTATGGTGAAAAATGGGAATCGCTATGGAAGTCTGCCGGCTCCAAAAAGATCCAAATATACATTTAAAGGATGGTACACTTCCAAAACAGGCGGAAAGAAGATATCCGCTTCTTCCCTGGTATCCCTGCAGAACAATCAGACGCTGTATGCCCGCTGGTCAAAGGTAACTACAGCCAGAGTCAGTTCCATAAAGCTATCTAACCCAAAGAAACGGCAGATGGCTGTAAAAATAAAGAGTGTAAAGGGTGCAAAAGGGTACCAGATACAGTATGCAGAGAACGCATCATTTAAAAAGGGCAGAAAAACTTCAGACACAGGGAAATCCAACAAGAAAATAAGCAGGCTGAAAAAGGGCAGAACCTATTATGTAAAAGTCCGGGCTTATAAAAAGGATTCCTGCGGAAAGAAAATTTATGGGAAGTACTGTAAGGCAAAAAAGATTACCATAAAAAAATAGAAGAATTATTAGATTATTAGGCTTTTAGCAAAGAGTGCAGATATTCCAATCCGTCCATACCGGTAAATGTTCAATTGCCGGGATGGAGAGATATGGTATATCTGCACTCTTTTTAAACAATAAACTTCTGAGCGGTACTGTCAAACAATCCCCGGTCAGTAAGGCGGATTTCCGGTATAACCGGAAGTGCCATAAAGGACAGGGTGATAAAGGGGTCAAAATATTGTGGAATACCCATTTCATGTGCCAGCTTTAACATTTCTGATGTAATTTCACTGGTTACTTTCCCGGAAGCTGTGCTCATTAGACCGAATAAAGGAAGGGGCAGAGATGCCTGGACCTTTCCGTTTGAAGCGATTACGTAACCTCCCTGAATCTCTTTTAGGTGGTTGATGGCTGTGCAGAGATCTTCGTCGTTGTCTCCGGCGGCTATAATATTGTGGCTGTCATGGGCTACCGTGGTTGCAATTGCTCCGTTTTTAATGCCGAAGCCCTTTAAGGGTGCAGTGGCGATATTCCCGGTTCCCCGGTGCCGTTCCACCACACACAGCTTCGTATATGCCCCTTGGGGAGCGAAGTATCCGTCTCTGGAAGGAAGCGGTTCTGTTACATTTCTGGTAAGTATCTGGTGTGGAACCATTTCAATGACATGCATGTCTCCTTTACAGGGCAGTGCTAACTGTGAGGGAGTAATCTCCTGAAAATGGACGGTGTGCAGTAGATTTTCCGGGATCTCAGTTTCTTCTAACTGCTCCATCCACTGAGGTGTCACCAGACGCCCATCCTTATATACAGAGGCTACCGTAAATGTTTCCAGGTCATCGAGAATCAAAAGATCTGCGTGGTAGCCGGGAGCGATGGCTCCGTAACCGGTGAGGCCGTAGGTTCTGGCGGTATGTATACTTGCCATGGCAATGGCAGCTGCAGGCTTGACGCCAAGGGCAATGCATTTACGGACGCAGTGGCTGATATGGCCCTCTTTCCAGATATCCTCCAGGTGCTTATCATCGGTGCACAGGAGAAAATGCTCTAAGGGCAGACCGCTTTCCACTAAACCGGGAATGATGCCGTCCATATTTTTGGCAGCACTGCCTTCCCGAATCAGAATTTTCATTCCGGCACGGCATTTTTCCAGCGCTTCCTCAAATTGTACGCATTCATGATCAGTCGCAATTCCGGCGCAGGCATAGGTCTGGATCTCCTGTGGGGAAAGCCCGGGAGCATGTCCGTCTGCCGTCTTGTCCGCTGCCAGGTCTAATTTTTCAAAGATGGTTGAATCTCCTGACAGTACCTGAGGAAAGCACATCACTTCCCCCAGTCCCAGAACTCTGGGATGATTGATATAAGCAGTTATATCCGCTGCGTCAAAATTGGCACCGTTTGTCTCAAAGGGAGTTGCAGGTATCGAGGAAGGAAGCATTACGAATAAATTAACCGGAAGCTTTTCGGCGGCTTCCAGCAGGTAGTCAATCGCCATGCTGCCACATACATTTACCATCTCATGGGGATCTGCAATAAGTGTCGTAGTGCCATCCGGCAAAACGGATTTCGTCATTTCACAGGGGGTAACCATGGAGCTTTCAATATGCAGGTGGGCATCCATCAGCCCCGGGCAGAGATATTTTCCGTTGCAGTCGATCTCATTGCTGCCTTGATAAGTGCCAATGCCTGCAATCATGCCCTGGTAAACAGCTACATCTGCCGTATAGATCTCCCGGGTAAATACATTAATTATTTTGCCGTTTTTGAAGACTGTATCAGCAAGTATTCTGCCGGAAGCAGCCTCACATAAGGTTTGTTTTGCTGTCATAATTATAAACCTTTCCTGATTTTTATTTTTTCTACAGGGTGTGGATTCTGTTACTGTTTGCAGTAACGACGAATCGTTTTTAATAGTCTAACACAGAGATTATTCTGTTGCAAGTTGAAGGAGCTATCTGCTATAATGATTACACAAACGAAGGAGGAAAAATATGGATACCAAGAAATTTTTAGAGATTTGTGCAAGAGGAAAGACAGGACCTTCAGTAGAAAAAGATGATTGGGACCTGGACTATATCATTGACGGAGTGAGGGATCTGGTTGATGAATATGACTTTAGCTGGGATAAGAAAGTCATAATTCCAAACGACGAAAAACTTCTGGATGATATGTTTGAAGCGGCAAAAAAACTGATCGTAGATCTTGGCATTTACAATATGAGTACAAAGCGGATTATTCATTTTGAAAGAGAAGAGATCGAAGAAGGTCTGAAAAACATGAAGACCGAACTGGTAATGGGCGAAGGCAAAGATGCGGTAACTTTGAAAGCCAGAAAAATAGAAGATGAATTATTACCGGTTGTATGGGCGGGCAACCCGGGATGTCCCACACCGGAATCCCTGTATTATCCAATTATTTTAAGTGCTGCAAAGGAACCGATCATTGATTTACTGACTTGCGGATCATTAGTCGATGTGGATGGTTATGCAGTGACCAGCGGCGATGTAACGGAAGTGGTGGCAGTGCGCCGTGAGATGGAGTATCTGCACAGAGCCCTGAAGGAAACCGGAAGGGAAGGAATGGGTCTGCTGGCGGCAGAAAGTGCTGTTACAGAAGTTGGTGATTATGCGGCAGTAGGGGAAAAGCGTCTTCGTCCATGCGACTCCCACCTGGTTGCAATGTTTAATGAATTAATGATAGATAACGGTAATTTAGTACGTGCGGCAAATTCCCTGGATTATGGAATGAAGAATGCATCCCTGGCTTGTACCATGGTAGGCGGCCTTGCAGGAGATGCCCCAGGAGCTACAATTGTTATGCTGGCATCCATTATGGCAGCGAATCTGGTCTGTATGGCGGATTATCATCTTTGCCATCCGATCCATATCCAGGATGTGGCTACTACGGCAAGGGGCTGCCTGTGGCTTCAGTCTGTACTCTGCCAGACATTTGCCAAAAATGCACCGGCTATTATTGTATGTGATCTCTGGCCAAGCAGCGGCGCTATGACCAAAGAACTGTTCTATGAAGTGGCTGCGAATACAATTGTAGTTACTGTCAGCGGCGGACATCTGGAGGGACTGGGTTCTGCAAATGGAAATAAACCAAACGGAACCGGGCTGGAAGTACGGCTTATGGGCGAAGTTGGAAAAGCAGTTGCAAGACAGAAGATGACCCGTGAACAAGCAAATGAAATTGTATTAAAGCTTCTGGATAAATATGAGCATGTATTCCGTATGGAAGACGGAAACTGCGGTAAGCCCTTTAACGAAGCTTATGATATGGAGACCATTACACCTCTTCCGGAATGGCAGGCAATGTATGAGGAAGTAAAGGCAGAACTTACAGAAATGGGTATTCAGTTTTGAATATAGTTTTGTATAAAGTTTAAGTACAGTTTGAACTTTAGTTATAAAATAGTTTTGTATAAAGTTTGAGTACAGTTTGAACTTCAGTTATAAAATAGTTTTGTATAAAGTTTGAGTACAGTTTGAACTTCAGCTATAAAATAGTTTTGTATAAAGTTTAGGTACAGTTTGAAAACAGTTATAAATGCAATTTAATTGCAGTCTTTCATAACAGTCTGGTATAAAGAAAGATGCTGTATAGAACCTTGAAAAAAGAATAGGACAAAAGAGAGAGGAAAGAAAAATGAATTCAAAAGCAATGCGCTTATTTAAGGCAGAGGATGTAGGCGGCGTAGTTTATTCTTTCGTGGGAAATCTGGTCAATTACATTATTATAATTTACGCATTACAGGGTATTGGATGGACAGATGATATTATCTATGGCAGGGTAGTTCCCGGATTGTCTATCGGACTGATGGCAAGCGGATTTATCTATGCTTACATGGGCAGAAAGCTGGCAAAGAGGACCGGAAGAACAGATGTGACCGCACTTCCGTCCGGTGTATCTACTCCGGCGATGTTTGTGTATCTGTATGGCGTTATTTATCCCCTTCACTATGCCGGGTTGTCACCGGAAGAATGTTGGACAGCAGCAGTAGCAGCATGTTTCCTGGGCGGTTTCATTGAGCTGATCGGCGGTTTTGTCGGACCGTTTATCAGAAGAATTATCCCAAGGGCGGCAATGCTTGGAGCAGTTGCAGGAATTGGGCTTGTGTGGATGGCAACAGTTGGTCTGTTCGAAGTTTACCATGATCCGATTCTGGGTATGCCTGTACTCATTATTGCAATTATCGGTTTGATTGGTGGCTATGTATTTAAAAAGAAGATCCCCATGCTTTTAGTATCCGTGGTCTTTGGTGTGGTATATGCCATTTGTCTGGGCAGAGTACAGATTGATACCTCTACAGTAGGAGTAGTAATTCCATACTTCTCAGGAGCCAATATACTTGCCGGATTCAAACTGATTGTGCCGTATCTGGGGGTTATTATCCCAATTGAAGTTTATAACTTTATCGAGACAATGGATAACGTGGAGTCTGCCATTGCAGCAGGAGATGACTATAACGTGGGTCATGCCCAGATCGCTGACGGATGCTGTACGATGTTATCTGCTCTGTTTGGCGGAATTATTCCCAATACCGTATGGCTTGGACATCCTGGCTTAAAGAAAAGCGGAACCGGAACCGGGTATTCGTGGGTTACCGGCGTGCTGTTCGGAGCATCGGCACTGTTTGGTGTATATGGATTCTTCAATTCTCTGATGCCGGCAGTGATTGCCTCCATAACCTTCCTGTGGTGTGCGATTTTAATGGTAGTACAGTCCAGCACAGATGTGCCAAGAAGACACGGTGCTGCAGTTGCCATAGCGCTGATTCCGCACATTGCAGATGTATTGTATACATATGTACGTGATGCTTTAGGCTCCTTTGGGATCTTTTTGGAAGATACCCTGACCATGAACAGCAGTGACACGGTTTCTCAGACCATGTTAAATTATGGAGTCACTTGGCATGGTGTGGCTGCAATGCGCCATGGAGCAATACTGACCAGTATTCTCTGGGCAACCGTTGTGGTTTTCATCATTGACAGAAGGCTGGATAAGGCGGGGTATGCGCTTATCATCGCATCGATACTTTCCTTCTTCGGGTTTATGCATGCCCCGATGCTTGGATTTGGAATTGATACCATGTCCTTCCCGTATGCGGTAGGATATCTGATCTGCGCCGTTATTTGCTTTATTTTCCATTTTACCCATAAGAAGCTGATGGATGTGCCGCGCAGATATGATTACGTATAGGAGGAAAGGAAAATGGATGTTAAGTGTGTCAGAGTTTTAAGGCCTTATGAAAAAGCGGATGATAAGAAAAAAGTGATTTATATTGATGAAGATGCAAAGTACTCCCTGATGAAAGAATGGGGAGAAAAAGTATTTATCAAAGGGCGAAATGATGTCCGGGACGTAGAGATCCAGCCGTTGAAAGAATTGGATCAAAACGGTTTTATTGCAAGAGCAGGTCAGCAGTTAATCGATGAACTATATATTGAATATGGGGAAGAAGTCATGATTATATAAGTACCTTGTGCGGATATCAGGCACTGGTTATCGGTGTATTTACACCGGGATGTACTTATGAGGGAGCAGCGTTTAAGCTGCTCCTTTTTAGATGCCGGACAAAGCCTTTTCCCAGTCTTCCAGCGGGCTTCCCAGATCTTGTTTCAGTTTTATATTCGTTTGCAGAGTCATAGTTTCCTGTGGAGAAAGTAGTTCAAATACCTGGGAAAACTCGTCATGCCAGAAACATTCTTTTAAGACCTCTTCCAAATCGCTCAGGGAATGGATTTGTTCCCGGATCATACTTATTTTATCGGAAAGGTGCCTGCATTCCGACATTTCATCGATGAATGACCGCAGCTGTTCATCCTCCATCATCTCTCCGTCTTCAAATCCAAATACGGGGATGGCAGCGTCAGGGGATCTTGTTACGAAGACGTGTTCCAGCTGTCCCATTTGGATATATTGATAGCAGGAATCTGCGAATAAGTCCAGTGCACAGGAGAGATAGGCAATTAACACCTCATCATTTTCCAGGGGGAGTTCCCCGATCAGACGCCCGAGTGCCATCTGCAAAAGAACTTTTAGATTTTCCCTTGTTAAATCAGACAGATGACGGTATAGCCGGGATCTGGCTTCCGGGCGGATATCCAGTTCATAAATGTCGTAATTGCACAATATGCAGCCAATCGCATTTTGAAATACAATCTGAAAGATATTAACCAGAAGATTTTCATAATCGGAATGATAGCCACGCAGCACTTCCCGGATTACCGATACGGGGAAATAGGACAGAAAAGTTTCTTCCAGATGGAACCGGTTCAGATACTCAGCCATGAAATCAATACCGGAAAGTCCTTCAATTTCCATACAGAGCTGGTAATCAATGGAACCGGGACTTAAATGTGCACCAAATTGCACATCATAATCCTGAAAGAATGGCGGAATACCCGTTAGAATAGTCCGTTTGTAAACGTCCATCTCTATGGGGAGCAGATGCGCCTGAATGTGTTCCAGCAGGGACTTTGTGTCTTGGATTAACTGCTGTTTGCGTTTCAGACCGGATGCAAACCGTTGTTCCACAGACTCGGTTCCCGCCGTAAGGTCTGTAGAGGATGCATTTGTCTCTTCCAGGCAATATAAAATAGACAGTAAAATCTGCCTGGCTGTCTCATTTGTAACAGAAGTGCTTTCGGCACTGGTGTATTTTCTTACCCTTTTGGCAAGAAGGGGCAGTACTTCTTCCAGAGTGGTTTCTGACGGTAAATGGTTATTCTTCATCAAATTCTCCTCTCCATCCCTTCCTGATTTTCCGGCAGAAATTATTGAGGCAGGTGTCTTCCAGATATTCCAGTGATCCCTGGCACTCTCCTTCAAAATGTATTTTCATATAATGGAGGAGTTCATCATCACTTAATTCATCCAGGGATTCATTTTTATACAGGTAAAAAATACTTTGAAGAGTTATCAGAGTGTCCATATAATTGTCCTGATAAATGTAAGGAGAATCACAAAATTCAAAGATCAGTTTCGGCAGGATACCCCCTTCGAATTCAATCCTGCCAAATTCGGTGAGAGATTCTTTGCGGCATTCCAGAAGCTGCGCTGCATCTTCTTCTGTGAGTGATACACCAAACTGATTCGTGTATTGGTTGCAGGATACAAGAGCTGCGAGAGAATTTTTGATATCAGCGTTTAGAAGATATGAAGTCAGTGAAGAGTCATTCATAGGAATATCCTTTCTATTTACGGGATCCGGGGAAAGTGTCTCCGGAAAATGAACAGGCGGCATTACTGTTACCCGGGAGGCAGCAAAAGTAATATATAATATATACACCTGGAGAATTGAAACTACAAGACTTGAAAAAATCCCGATTTTGTGGTATTATAATTACAGAAAAATAATAAAAAAGTGTCCGTTTTGGGCACTTTTTTTATTAAAAAACAAAATACCTGAAAAAGAAAAGGAAGTATTGCAGGAACGATTCTGCAACGCTGGGTGAAACATGTTTGAAACAAAAGCATTTTAAACTACTTATTAATGCATACCGCAGACTTGTCAGCGGTATGCAGGGGTATAAGTTTGGAACAAAAGCGTTTCAAACTACAAATTAAGGAATAGCGCAAGCCACTTGCGCTATTCAGGGGGATAAATATGAAATATGACTGCCTGATCGTAGATGATGAAGAAGCGCTTGCTGACAGCACCTGTGAATATTTTAATATGTTTGACGTGAAGACAACGGTTGCTTATACGAAAAACCAGTGTCTGGACTTTTTTAAGGAGAATAAGGCTGAGATGATCCTTCTGGATATCAACCTTGGAAATGATTCTGGTTTTACCCTGTGCAAAGAGCTCAGAGAAAAAGTACAGATCCCAATTTTGTTTATCAGTGCCAGAACCAGTGATGATGATGTTTTGATTGCCTTGAATATTGGAGGAGATGATTATATCAAAAAACCTTACTCCTTAAGTATCCTGCTGGCTAAGGTAAAGGCTGTGCTCCGGCGGCAGAATCTGTCTAATGCCAGAGAAGTGTTCGAGGACAGGGGGCTGATTGTGGACTATAAGAATTCCAGAGCGAGTCTAAATGGTACATTATTAAAACTGAAAACCATGGAATATCAACTATTGGAATATTTGGTGCAGAATGCAAACCGCATGATACCAAAAGAAGAATTATTCCGTAAGGTCTGGAAAGATTCCGTTACCGGAGACGGGACCCTGAATGTGCACATTCGCAGGATACGTGAAAAGATAGAAGAGAACCCCAATTCCCCCAAACGTATAAAAACAATCTGGGGCACCGGATATGTCTATGAGGAGGAGTACCGTGATTAAAAAGGGTTTCATAGCGGTGGTAGCAGCATTTATGGTTATGCTGGCAGCATTTATGCTCTGGGCGGGAACCAGCGTCAAAGTGCAGAAGCTGGATATCACGGTAGTGAATGATGTAGTAAAGCAGGCTGCAGCTCATTGGGATGAAATAGAGCAGGGAAAAATCATATCCCAGATGAAAGATGCCGGTTCTATTCCATTCACCATATTTAACCGGGATGGAAAAATTCTGGACGCCACAGTGGCAGGTCTGTCTTCCAGCCTGTCTGAAGCGATCACCAATGGAGATACCATAGCAGATATCGAAAAAGATGGGAGATTACTAGGCAAAGCAGTATTTCATAATGCCACTCCGGAACTTCTGATAAAGAGATCCCGGCAATATCTTCTGTGCGGAGTATTTCTGCTTGGAGGCATTTTGCTCTGCATTATCTGCTATTATTGGTATCTGAGAAAAGCGTTATTTGTACCGTTTCAGAAAATGGAGCGTTTTGCCAGGAATATCGCTAGGGGAGATTTAAATGTTCCCCTGGAAATGGATCATACAAATGTATTTGGGGCATTTACGGAAAGTTTTGACCTGATGCGCGAGGAATTAAAAAGAGCCAGGGAAAATGAGCGGCTGGCGAACCAAAGTAAAAAGGAACTGGTTGCATCCCTAAGCCATGATATTAAAACTCCGGTAGCCTCCATACAGGCTATTTCAGAACTGATGCTGGCATTTCCAAGAAGCAGTAAAGAAAAGAACCAGCTGGAGACCATCGGACAAAAAGCAGAACAGATTAACCAGCTGGTCACAAACCTGTTTCAGGCTACGATGGAAGATCTGGAAAAACTGAAGGTAGATACATCAGAACTGGAAAGCCGGATCCTCTGTACTTATGTGGCGGCATCGGATTACAGCCATCTGGCTAATCTGCGGGCAGTTCCTGAATGCATGATCGTCGTGGACCCGCTTCGGATTCAGCAGGTAATTGATAATGTGATTCACAATTCCTATAAATACGCAAATACTACCATTGATATTTCTGCCTCCTGTGAAGGCGATTATCTGGCTGTCTGTTTCCGGGACTTTGGAAAAGGCGCAGCCAGTGAGGAATTACCATTGCTGTTTGAGAAATTCTATAGAGGCAGCAATGCAAAAAATAGGAATGGAGCAGGGCTTGGCTTGTATCTGTCCCGGTATTTTATGGAACAGATGGGGGGCAGAATCAGCTGTGAAAATTGTGAAGGTGGATTTCAGGTTACTTTATATATCAGGCTTGCCGGAAAAATTCAGCAGGACAGGAATTAAAGTAATGACAGTCGAATTCAATTAGCCGGTATTCCTGGATTCCATGGATTTTAAAAGGCTCCCGGGACAGATAAGCTTCTAATTTTTCGATAGATTCCGCTCTCATTACAAATATTCCACCGCTCATATCTGTTTTCAGCCCGGAGATCAGGATGGTTCCGTCATCCATTGCTTTTTGCGTATATGCCATATGTTCTTTCATAATTTCATCAGTCATGAGATCAGCGTTCAGGATAGTTCCTTCGATCATAAAATAATTCATTTCGTTTTCTCCTTATGATTTTTATTCCATTATATACATGGTAGTCCAAAAAACTCGAATTTTCTGCTAATACTTGTTTATTTTCCAAATAGCCGCGTTGTCGTCAATTGACGCAGCCCGCTACGACTTAATCTTCCACCTTGCAATTTGGAAAATAGCCTGCGTACTATCAGTAAATTTAAGCTTATGGACTACTGGATAACCGGACAGGAAAGATTTGATTTGCAGAATCTTTTCTTTCAGGGATAATAGTTATAGTATTTAACATAACACCCGGAATTACACATATTTTAACATTTAAGGATTGGTTAAGAATCCGATAAAGACACGCTAAGAATTTTCCGTGTAGAATGAGATTATCGTAACTGGTAATCTTATTTTATAGGGGCATGTATTTGCCTGAAAGAGGAGAGAAATGGGAGAGACAATATTATCTGCAAATAAATTATGTAAGACGTTTTCAAATGACGGAGTACAACAGCATGTACTGAGAAATCTGGACATCAGTTTTGAGAGAGGAGATTTTACCGTAATAATGGGCGCATCCGGGGCGGGAAAATCCACTCTTTTATATGCGCTGTCAGGCATGGATAAACCCACCCTTGGAGACATCTACTATGGGAATACAAAGATATCCGGCTACAGCAATGACAAGCTTGCGGTTTTCAGACGCAGACACTGCGGGTTTGTCTTTCAGCAGATTTATCTGCTGGAAAATATGAGTGTATTGGATAACGTTATGGCGGTTGGTCTGCTGGCGGATAAGAATAAAAAGGCAGTGGCGGAAAGGGGAAAAGAACTTTTAAAGCAGGTAGGACTGGAAGAAAATATGTGGAAGAAGTTCCCGTCCCAGTTATCCGGCGGTGAAGCACAGCGAGTAGGAATCGTTCGAGCACTTATTAACAGGCCTGAAATCGTTTTTGCCGACGAACCCACGGGTGCACTGAATTCCGCTCATGGAAAAGCAGTTTTAGATACCTTTTCCAATTGCCACCAGGAAGGGCAGAGTATTATTATGGTGACACATGATCTGCGCTCTGCGCTGAGGGGAAATCGTATCATTTATCTCAAGGACGGTATCATCTGTGGAGAATGCCGCTTATCGGACTATGATGAAAATGATCACAACCGCATAGGCATACTGCGTGATTTCCTGGAAGAAATGGGGTGGTAAGATGGAAACTACAGGGATGCTGATGAAATCTTACCTGAAAAAGAGCAAAGGGCAAATGCTGTCATTGTTCTTATTAATTGTCATTGCAGTTACGATCTTAAATACGGGAGCACTGGTATTCTTTAATTACCAGCGTTCCTTCCTGAACCGGATGGAAGAACTGAACGGAGCGCATTTTATGGCGGCACTGCCAAAAAGTGATGAAGATGATAAGTATCTTACATTTATACAGAATTATAAAGGGGTAAACCAGGTTGAGACTCAGCAGGTTCTGATCTTCCCGGGGGCATCCCTGCCCTACGGTGACAGCAGGCTGGAACAGGTCTTTTTAATTACCAGTCTGGGAGATAACCGGGATATTTCAAAACTCAACATGGTAGAGGAGGATGCATCCATTCAGAATGGAATTTACCTGCCTTATATTATGAAAACAGGAGGATATCATAAAACCGGGGAAACTTTCGATATCCAGTTCAACCACAAAACCTATGAGTTCACCATAGCAGGTTTTATCGAGGATGTATCCCTCACCAGCTCCATTAATCTGGGGGGAATAGGCGCATATTTAAAAGAAGGGGATTTTAAGAATCTACAGGAGAAATCCAAAGAATGGAATAATCTTGGAACGCTGGTTTCCGCAAGGATGGATGATTATCGGGATTCTGTGAATCTGACTTCGGATTTTAAGAAACAGATGTCCGGAGCGCAGCGTCTGGAGGGAACTGCGATGAATCTGTGGTGTCAGGATGCGGTACTGGGGGTACGAGAGAGAACGCTCACATCCAATATCGGCGGTTCGATTATGATCAGCTTTGCACTCATTATTGTATTGATCAGTATGGTGGTAATCCGTTTTCGGATTATTAATATGATCGAAGAGGACATGAAAAATGTAGGAGTACTAAAAGCACTGGGCTACACAAGCGGACAGATCGTTATTTCCTTTGTACTGCAGTTTGCCGTGATTGGAGGTATAGGCGCCATTCTGGGAGTCCTGGCATCTTATGGCGTTCTGCCTCTGATTAATGAATTGTTCTCTGCCCAGACCGGAATTGTGTGGCACCAGGGATTCCATGCCGCCATCAGTATCATTGTGATTGTATTGATTCTAATGATAACGGGCAGCATTGCATTTTTTGCTTCCGGCAGAATCAATCATCTTCATCCGATTCTGGCGATCCGGGGAGGAATAGCAACTCACAGTTTCCGAAAGAATGTGATTGCGCTGGATCAATCCAAGGGAACTCTGAATCTTCTCTTAGCTGCTAAAAATGCATTGCAGAATACAAAAAAGAACATTATGATTGGCATTATTATTTCCTTTTTGACGTTTGTGGCTTTATTCGCCTGGACCATGTATTACAATATTGCGCTGGATAAAGATTCCTTTTTAAACATTATAGGAGCCGAAATGGCCGACTTCGTAGCGGTAGTACCGGAAAATGAAAAAGCAGGATCTTTTCAAAATCAAATTCAGGATATAGATAATGTAAGAAAGACATTCTATTACGATACACTCAGTACCAGGGTAAATGGTACCGACTGCATGGCTACGGTATTAGAAGATTTTCAGGTGATTGAAAACAATACCATTTATAAAGGGCGTTATCCCAAACATGATAATGAAGCATCGATGGGCGCACTGCTGTCAGAGGTGCTTGGAAAAGAGATCGGAGACACCATCACAGTAGAATCCGGAAATAAAAAGAAAGAATATCTGGTGACGGGACTTACACAGGGATCCTTTTATCTGGGCATGGATATCATGGTGACGAAGGCGGGGATCGAAGAAATACTGCCTGCATTTAAGCAAAGTAATCTATATGTATATCTGAACCAGAGTGATGACGGGGCGCTTGCGGTCTTTCAGGATCATATAAATAAAATGTACGGAGAGGATGAAATTTCCCTTACGAAAAACAAAGAGGTCATCTTCAGCACCATCAATATATATTCAAAAATGACAACCATTATTGCAATTGGCATTTTGTGTACAACGGTTCTCGTTATTACCCTGGTGCTATATCTGATTATAAGGATGATGATTACCAGGCAGAAGCAGTATTATGGAATACAGAAATCCATCGGTTTTACTACAGGACAGATCATCCGGCAGATTATATTCAGCCTGATGCCGCCCATTGCAGCCGGTGCAGTGGCAGGGGGAATCATCAGCATGCTGACGATGAACCGGGTTATCTCTGTGTTATTTAAAAGCCTGGGAGTTATGAATGCGAATTTTATCATACAGCCGCTGGGGGTTGTTGGAATAATAGCGGGAATTATCTTGGTAAGTTATGTATTAGGATATTTGATTGCCGGCAGAATACGCAAGATTAATCCATATAACTTAATTACGGAGTAAAAAATTAATTACGGAGTTAATGATATTTCTAATTTAATTACAGAGTTAATGATATTCTATCATTTAATTATGGCGTTAATGGTATTTAAAGACCCGTGACATGCCTGCACCCAACGTATCACGGCGCCAGAGCGTCCGGGCGATACGAGAATCAGTTAAAATAAATTTACAGATCTTTCACACTTATGGTATGATAGAGACATAGTGCCACCCGGCACTAGTTTGACAGAGGCATTAGTATTTCCGGAGATCTTTTCTCTGGCCGGGCAGCGAGTCGCTGTCCGGATATTTATGATTGAAGATTGGTGCAGGTCTGCCTGCACACCGTAAACTGCTGCGATGTACTTCTGCACACTGCTTGTGCACCGCCGCCTTCGGCTCGTACAGCTTCGCATTTTACGTATCACCTTTTTGTTTTGCCTCTGTCAGCTGCCTGAATCTGAATGTCCGGTTTGAAATACATAAGATGGAGGTAAGTCATGGGAGATCAGAGCTTGTGGAAATATTGCACCCGGGAACATTGCAGGAAGCTGCTTACGGAATTTCAACTGTTTGGAGAGATGAATTGGTCTGAGGAACGCCAGATCGCTTGTCTGTATGCTCTTAGCAATCATATATCGGATCACTACCGCACAGCAGTAATCCCAAAGCAGGACTGTACCTGCCGAAAACTCTGCATACCGGACACACTTTTGAAACTGGTACAGAGAAATATTCTGCATCATATTCTGGATGGTCTTCCGGTATCGTCATATGCAACTGCCTATCGTAAGGGAGTCACCATCCTCAACAATGTATCCTGCCATACCGGACAGGAAAAAATTCTGAAACTGGATATCCATGATTTTTTTGGAAGCATACCGTTTATACTGGTGTACCAGAGCGTATTTCACAGTGACCGTTTTCCACCTTCAGTAGGTACGCTGCTGACCCATCTCTGCTGTTATAACGGCTGTCTGCCTCAGGGAGCACCCGCCTCAGCAGCAATATCAAATCTTGTAATGAAGCCTTTTGATGAGTACATGGGAAATTGGTGTGAAGAACGCAAAATTACATATACCAGATACTGCGATGACATGACTTTTTCCGGCAGCTTTGAAGCATATAAAGTGAAAAATAAGGTCCGCAGTTTCCTAAAGGTAATTGGTTTTGAATTAAACGAGAAGAAGACGAAATTACTCCTGGCAGGACAGCGTCAGGCGGTAACCGGAATTGTAGTCAATGAAAAGCCCCAGGTATCAAAAGAATACAGAAAAAAACTGCGCCAGGAAGTATACTATTGCCTTAAGTTTGGTGCAGCATCTCATATGGAGCATATGAATCCCCACGAGTCCGGATCAAAAGAAGGGGCTGAACGATATCTACAGCAGCTGCTTGGTAAAATTAATTTTATCCTGCAGGTTAATCCCCAGGATGAATATTTTAGGGCGGCAAGGGAGCGGTTAAGAAAAAATCAGAATGAGAAAGAAAACAGGTAGTTTTACCATATAAAGAAGGAACCGTATCCAATTATTTCCCGGATACGATTCCTTCTTATATTTTTATTTTAGAGAAAGTGTCTTATGTTCATCCAACATTCCCTGTATTACTTTTTGCGTATATGCCCCAAGGAATTTCCGGTCCTCTTTGCTCAATTCTTTTGGGTAAATTGGAGCACCGTACTGGAGTATCACATGTGCGGAACGTATTTTTGGAAAATGATTTTCAAATATTTCCGCGGAGTTTGTGATCGCCATGGGGATTATGGCGCATCCTGTTTTTTCAGCCATTTTCATGCTGCCTTCTTTAAAGGGAAGCATGGGGGCATCTGCCACTTTGTTCCGGGTACCCTCGGGAAAGATACACATGGAAATGCCGGCTTTGATCTGTTCAATGCCCTTAAGAATTGTCTTCAGACCTTCCTTAATGTCCTTACGGTTCAGGAACAGGCAGTAGAGCCGTTTCATCCAGTGGGACAGCAGGGGGATCTTTTCCATCCCGTCTTTTGCAACATAGCCCGTCAGTCCGGGGCATCTGGAATAGGTAAGCAGGATGTCAAAAAAGCTTCTGTGATTCCCGATGTACAGAACTGCTTCATCCTGGGGGACATTTTCAGCTCCGATAATGGTTGCTTTAGTTCCGCTTACAAATAAAACCAGCTTAAAAACGTTTTGAACCAGCCGCAGAGATGAAATATCTCTCAGCCTGGGATTGAATTTGCCAAGGATCCATTCAAATATCAGGATTGGAATGGATAAAATAAGAAAGCCTACTACAACAATTACTACAATAATAAAACGTATCATCTTTTTTTCTCTTTTCTACGAAGTTAGTGATCTCTTATGTATGAGATCATGTCTGAAAATGTTTCATCTTCCACAAAGTGTGACACACAATTGCAGAAAGTAATTAACAAACACGCTCTTGTGCTGCATCCGGTCGGTACCGGCACTGTATTTCAGACTGGATTATTATTAATACCGCCCAAATAAATGAGCGGTCTCACGCAGCCACCTGGCACGCCCGGAGTCCAGGTCTTGTGAAACATATCGGAATTCCCAGTTTCCTTCGGCAACACCGGGTATATTCATCCTGTGGCTGCTGTCAAGCTGAAGAATATCCTGTATTGGGAAAATCGCGAATCTTGCAATTGTACCCATGCAGAAACGGATCAGATCAAGGCTTATATTGCCTCCATCGGTGTTACCGTATCTTCGGATTTTGTCTTTTAACTCATCCGGCAGATTCTGATACCATCCGGTGGTGGTGTCGTTATCGTGGGTACCGGTATAGCAGATACAGTTGGTAGTGGTAAAATTATGAGGAAGGTAAGTACTTTCCCCCATATCCTGAAAAGCAAACTGCAGGATACGCATACCGGGAAAATGAAACATATCCCTGAGCCACTCCACATCAGGCGTGATGATTCCCAGATCTTCCGCCAGAATCGGGAGGTGGTCCCCCAGTTCTTTCTGAATGGATAGAAACAGTTCTTCGCAGGGACCCTTGACCCATTTGCCATTTAAGGCAGTCTCTTCTTCCGCGGGGATGGACCAGTATGCTTCGAATCCCCGGAAGTGGTCTATCCGCAGGTAATCAACCATTTTCAGCTGATGTGCAATTCTTCTGATCCACCATTGATAGCCATCTTTTTTATGAACGTCCCAGTCATAGAGCGGGTTGCCCCAGCGCTGACCGGTAGCAGAAAAATAGTCCGGGGGAACACCGGATACTCTGGTGGGATGGCCTGCACTGTCAAGCTGAAACAGTTCTTTATCCGCCCACACATCTGCGCTGTCATATGCTGCAAAGATCGGGATATCTCCGATGATAAATACCTCTTTTTCATTGGCATATGCTTTTAATTTTGCCCACTGGGAAAAGAAGATAAACTGCAGGAATTTGTGATAGCGGATTTCGTCTTTTAAGGTTTTCTCCAGATGCTCACGTACTTCCGGCACAGGAGCAATTAATTCTTCCTCCCAGTCAGCCCAGCATTCACCTTCCAGGCTATCTTTCAGCGCCATAAAGAGGCTGTAATCTTCCAGCCAATCCACATTTGCCGTACAAAAGTCATCATACTCTTCCAGAAGCATCTTATTGGGCGTGTGTTTAAATGCAGCATAAGCTTTTTGAAAAAGAGTCTCTTTGTATTCCCTTACTTCAATGTAATCCACTTTCCTGGGATCTTTCCACACAGGTATTTCCCGGAGATCATTTTTTTCCAGCAGTTCCAGTTCAGCCAGATCATCAATGCTGATTAATAATGGCTGCCCGGCAAATGCAGAAGGGCTTTGATAGGGGGAATTCCAGAATCCGGTAGGTCCAAGGGGGAGGACCTGCCACAGATGCTGGCTGGATTCCTGGAGAAAATCAATGAATTCATAGGCACCTTTTCCCAGGTCGCCTATACCATAAGGGGATGGAAAGGAAGTAGGATGCACCAGGATGCCCGACAGCCGCCTTGTATCCTCTTCTTTACTTGTATTAACCATAAAATTCTCCTTTACGTTATACGTACTATGGTGTTTATTATACTGGACTTTGCACAGGGATTCAAGAAGAATCCTTGCCACATTTTCATTGAATTTGTATGATTCCCGTTTTTCAAACAGGCTCTAACATACATAGATAACCGTCAAAATAAAAAATAGCTATCCGCTACACCAATAGAGGATAGCTGGTAACTTAAATTACTCGTTTAAAATCTATACTTGAAGAAAACGCGGATTTTGTATATAATAGGGTCATCTGCAAGTTACGGACCTTTTGAGCTTGTTTGAAAATTAATTCCCGCCAGAAAACAATTTTCAAACAAGCTCCAGGATAACGACTTGCTTTCAAAAACGAAAGTGAGGAGAGGTCTATGTTTTTATGTATTGATAATTATGATTCTTTTGTGTACAATCTGTCAGCTTATTTTGAAGAGCTGGGTCAGGAAATTCTGGTAGTGCGAAATGATAAGGTGAATTTAGAGGAACTTGCCGGTATGAAACCGGAGGGAATTGTCATTTCACCGGGTCCGAAGAACCCCAAGTCAGCGGGTTTATCCAATGAAATTGTTCAGAAATTCATAAATGAGATTCCAATATTAGGTGTATGCCTTGGCCACCAGGTGATAGGGTATTCTTTTGGTGCGGATATTGTAAAAGGCAAACGACCCATGCACGGGAAGGTTACGAAAATCCGTCACAGCGGGAAAGGGATTTTTCGTGGGCTGCCCAGGGAATATGGGGTAACCAGATACCATTCCCTGGTAATAGATAAGGGAACGCTATCTCCTGATTTTCAGGTGGATGCCTGGACAGAGGATGGGGATATAATGGCAATTTCCCATAGAAAGGCGCCAGTTTATGGCGTTCAGTTTCATCCGGAGGCAGTGCTGACCGATTACGGGCATGAACTTTTAGGCAATTTTGTAACGATCAGCAAGGACTGGGGGTGCAGAAATGCTTAGGAAAATACAGAAATTAGAACCTTATATTCCCATTCAGGATATTCATGGGGTATTTCAAAATGAAAAGGATACTGTATTCCTGGATTCCTCCCTGAAAAATAAGCTTGGCAGATATTCTATTATCGGGCTGTATCCCTATCTGAAGCTGGTTAAGGGAGAAGTCTTTACGGTAAATGGAAAGCCTTCCCATGTTACCTTCGAACAATTTATGAGGAATTATCTCAGGGAAAACAGAGAAGAAAATACAACAGGACTTCCTATTATATCCGGGGCAATTGGCTATTTTTCTTACGATTACGGAAGAAAAAAAGAAGGGGTTAAAGCAAAAGATCCCATGGAAACCGATATCCCGGACTGCATTTTGAATTTTTATGATGTATTTATTATAGAAGATCATGAGAAAAAGGAAGTCACGCTGGCAGCAAATGGGAAATTAAAAGACAGCGGCATTCGTTTGGAAGAACTGAAGAAATCTATTTTTAATGGAATACGTATCGAACGTGCCACAGGAGAGAAAAAAGCGATAGAGGTCATTCCTAATTTTCAAAAAGAAGAGTATTTAAAAGCAATTGATGATATGATAAGATATATTATCGAAGGTGATATCTATATTGCGAATATGACCCAGCGGCTGACCATAAAAAGCGGTAAATCCCCTTATGAAGTATTTCGTAAGCTGCGGGGGAACAATCCTGCTCCTTTTGGCGGATATCTGAATTATGGTGATTTTCAGGTGATCTGCGCATCTCCGGAGCGGTTTTTGCAAATGAAAAAAGGGCATGTGGAAACCAGACCCATTAAGGGCACCAGAAAAAGGGGAAGTACACCCGAAGAGGATCGGATGCTGAAGGAAGAGCTGGCGGCTTCAGAAAAGGATAAAAGTGAGCTGCTGATGATTGTGGATCTGGAGCGGAATGATTTAAACCGGGTGTGCAGACACGGAAGCGTACAGGTAACGGAGCTCTTTACTGTTGAAGAATATGCCACTGTCTTCCATCTGGTCTCCAATATCACAGGAGATCTGAAGCCTGGAATGACAGTAATGGATTTAATAGAAGCGGCATTTCCGGGAGGCTCCATCACCGGAGCGCCCAAACTTCGTGCCATGGAGATCATAGATGAACTGGAACATGGCAGGCGGGGCCTGTACACCGGTTCCATCGGATATCTGACGTTGGACGGAGACTGTGATTTTAATATTGTGATTCGGACTGCCGTGCACAAGGATGGCGTCTACCATTTAGGCGTGGGAGGTGGAATTACCTACGAATCGGAACTGGAATTTGAATATGAAGAGACGCTGCAAAAGGCAAAAGCAGTACTGGAGGCATTAGAGACTGTTTAAAACACGCTCTAATGCAGCGCAGAAAGGGTTAATATGGATAAAAAATATATGCTGTTTGATCTGGACGGTACATTGACAGATCCTCAGGAAGGCATTACTAATTCCGTAGCTTATGCTTTGGAACAATATGGAATCCACGTGGAGGACAGGTCATCCTTAAATAAATTCATAGGTCCGCCGCTGAAAGATTCTTTTATGGAGTATTACGGATTTGCAGAAGACCGGGCAGAAGAAGCCGTATGGAAATACAGAGAATACTTTAACGAAGACGGCATATTTGAAAATAAAGTTTATCCCGGCATTCCTCAGATGCTGCAGCGCTTAAACGATCAGGGGAAAATACTGATCGTGGCAACCTCAAAACCCACTGTTTACGCAAAGCGGATTCTGAAGCGTTTTGAGCTGAGCCAGTACTTTGCGGATGTGCAGGGAAGCGAAATGGATGGCAGGCGTACAAAAAAAGAGGAAGTAATCAGCTATGCCCTGGAACAGAATCAAATAACAGACAATGCACAGGCTGTGATGATTGGAGACAGGGAACACGATATCATCGGCGCAAAAAAATGCGGTCTGGACAGCATAGGGGTTTTGTTTGGGTATGGTTCCAGGGAAGAGCTGGAAGGCTGCGGAGCAGGTCAGATTGTGGACACCGTTCAAATGCTGGAGGATTTATTGATCAGGTAAGCATGCAGTTTGTACGTATGACAGAATGTGTGCAGTACGGCAGACAGGTATGCGGTATGCAGGGGGTATAAATATGGATATCAGATTAGATGAAGGATATTGGTTTGGACTTGGGGTATTCGAGACGATCGCGGTGGAGAATGGCAGGGCAGTGCTTCTGGAAGAACATTTGAAGCGGCTGAAAAAGGGGATGAGTTTTTTTAGTTTAAAAAATGTAGTTTCACGACAATTAATTTTAAACTATCTTCATAAAAACCCTATGGAGCATGGTGCCTTAAAAATAGCTGTTTCGCAAGAGAATATCATATTGGAACATAGACAGAATCTTTATCAGGAAGAGGATTATAAAAGAGGATTCAGGGTAAGATTTAGTCAGGTTATGCGAAATGAATCATCGCCTTTTACCTATTTTAAAACTTTCAATTATGGGGATTCTATTCTGGAAAAAAGAACAGCTTTATCAAGCGGATATGATGAATGTATCTTTTGTAATAGCAGAGGTGAGATTTGTGAAGGCGCAACATCAAATATATTTTTTGTAAAGGGCGGAAAAATTTATTCTCCGAAATTAGAGTGTGGTTTATTGCAGGGAGTTATAAGAGATTATATATACCAGAATGAAAAAGTGACAGATACGGTTATACTTAAGAATGAGGTAGATAAATTTGATGAATGTTTTGTGACAAACAGCTTGATGGGGATTATGCCAGTTGTTGAGTTTGAAGGGCATAAATTTTTGTCAAAAGATATAGGATATTTGTTAATGCATAAATATAGATTATATATAAATAATTATATTTGAATAATAATTGTATTTAATATAGGAATGGGATATAATGGATACAACTTGGACGCTGAAGGAGTCTGGTAGAATGTCTTGCTGTATGATAACAGTTAATATAATGAAAATTCTAAGAAAGGATAATACATGGAATTAAAAATTAAGAATTTTGCTAAAATCCAGGATGCAAATCTGTATATAGATGGAATAACAATTATTGCTGGAGAAAATAATACAGGTAAAAGTACAGTTGGGAAAATACTTTTTTCATTGTTTAATTCTACATTTGACATAAAAAATAAAATTGAGGAACAGAGAAATAAGGAAATTAAAAGCGTCTGTAGATTGATAATTAGAAATTATACTATGCACAACCAGAACAAAAGTACTGATTTACGAAGTTATGGATATATTGCTAATCTTCCTAAAATTATTGCGGTAAAAGTTATTGAAGTAATTAGTAAAGATTTGCCGGTAACAAAAGAAAATTTATATTATTTAATTTTGAGCGAGCTAGATAAATTTACTGATGGCAGTGAATTAGAAGAAATACGTGATTTGGCTCAAGAATTGACACATAAAATCCATGCGATTATAAATTTGCCAGAAGAACGTGTTAAATTGGAAGTGATATCGAGATATTTTAATGAAGTTTTTTGTCATCAGATTAATTCGTTATCTGATGTTGGGTTAAAATCTGTCTTAGAGTTGATTATAAAGCAGAAAAAAATGAAAATAGAATTTAAGAATGATAAATGTTCGGAATGCCAAACGGAATTTAATATAATCCAAAGTGCATATTATGTAGATGACCCATTTATTATTGATAAACTATCTGATTATGTCCAGTCAAATAAAATTGAACGATATCTGTTAGATGCCTTAACCAGTAATAAGTCTTTAGATATTATGGATAATATATTTGAATCTGTTATTGCAAAAGAGAAAATAGATGAGATTTATAATATTTTACAACATGTAATAAATGGTGAAATAATTGAAAATCAGAATAATGAATACTATTTAAAAAGTAATGTTTTAAAAGAACCTATTGTGTTAAGTAATTTATCAACAGGCATGAAATCATTTATAATTTTGAAAATGCTGTTAGAAAAAAATATTTTAAAGGAAAAAGATGTACTGATTTTAGATGAACCAGAAATACATCTCCACCCCCAATGGCAGATTGTATATGCAGAAATGATCGTTTTGTTACAGAAATACTTTGATTTGTCAATTATAATAACAACACATAGCCCATATTTTTTAGATGCAGTTAACATTTTTTCGGTGAAATATGGGATTGATTCGAAAGTAAATTATTATCTGTCCAGTATGGAGAATGATAAAGTAACAATGTTAAATGTTGGCGAAGATATCGATTTGATATATAAAAAAATGGCATCGCCAATACAAATCTTAGATACTTTGCGCCATGAATTAGAAAATAGGTAAGAGGACTTTAGATGACTGAAGAGACAATACAAAATTTAAATACAGTATTAAAAGAAAATATTTGCACATTGAAGAAGGCATCGTATGATACAAGTAATGGGTGTGCTATGTGTAATAGTAATCTGAAAGTAGTTAATTTTGATAAAATTCCTAATATTTATAGTAAAGGCAAGGGGTGGAGGAGTGTACCCCACTCTAATGATGCCATATATATTACGGATGACTATAATTGGTACTTTGTGGAATTTAAAAACGGTTCTATTGATAAAGCTGATATTTACAGGAAAATTTATGATAGTATCATCATGTTAATAGAACTAAATATTATTCCGGATTTGGAATTTTTCAGGAAGCATGTTAATTATATTCTTGTCTATAATGCTGACAAACAATTAAAGCTTCAGAAGTCCGATTCACGTGACAATATCTATTTGAGTGTTTTAGCTAAGGCAAGAATGGAAGATATATTATTTGGAATTGATAAGTTTCAAGGATATTTGTTTAAAGATGTACATACTTTTACCAAAGAAAAATTTTTAGAAAAATTTGTACTTCCAATGGAAAAAAGAGAAAATATTGCAGGATAGATTTTAGTGTTTTTGAAATTTATGAATGTTCCCTTGCACATCCTGCATAAGATATGAATAATAAGGCAAAGAAACGATAGGAGAGCAAGTGAAAAGAATAATATCCATTACCATCAGTATCTGTTTTCTGCTGACACTATGCCTGGCAGGGGGCTGCGGTACCAATGATGACAGCGGTAAGGGAAAAGTGAAGGATCTGGATTTTACCGTAGTAAGCCCGGAAGAAATCCCGGAAGAACTGGCACAGGCAATCGAAGAGAACAAGAAGTCAGAAATAAAGATGACCTATCAAAGCGACAAATACCTGTATATGATCCGCGGTTACGGAGAACAGAAAACAGGCGGCTACAGCATTCAGGTGGATGAGTGCTATCTTACGGAGGACGGTATTATGGTACATACCAGCCTGATCGGTCCGTCACATGAGAAGACGATTCAGCAGGAACCGTCATATCCATTTGTAGTCATTAAAATCCCATATATGGAAGGTTCCGTTACTTTTGAATAAAAAGACAAAGCCTTCCACATAATTTACACCCTCCCGGCATAAAATTATAAGAGATCATGCTGGGAGGGATTTTTTGTGGAATTATTAAAAAAGAATATTCATATGAATCATGAAAAAAGCAGAGCATCCAGCCAGGTAACCCTGGAGGAAGACTACAACGTATCTGACAGCAAGCCGGATGTGGGAAAACTGATACAAAAGAAAGCAAATATCAAATTAGATGATATGAAGGTAAGTACGGACCATGTGCTGTTAACGGGTGCACTGGAGGTTTGGGTACTGTATGTGGCAGATACGCCGGACAGACAGATACATAGGCTGGAATCCAAGATTCCGTTTGAAGAGCAGATGAATCTGGACGGTGTGGAGCCGGGAGACAATATCTGCCTGAAATGGGATGTAGAGGATATCTCCGTATCCCTGATCAATTCCAGGAAGCTGAGTATGAAGTCGCTTCTTTCCTTTAATGCATCTGTTGAGGAGCTGTATGATGCACAGGCTGCTGTGGAGATTCACGGGCTGGGTGATATTAGTACAAAGTCCAAGAACCTGGAACTGCTGCAGTTATCGGTTCAGAAAAAAGATATTTTAAGGGTAAAAGATGAAATTGCCATTCCGTCCAACAAGCCGAATATCCAGGAAATGCTCTGGGAAAATGTCCAGCTTCGGGGAACGGACATCCGTGTGTTAGACGGTCAGCTGGATATTAAGGGAGAACTCTTCATCTTTGTGCTTTACGCAGGAGATGACGAAAATGGTACAAAACAATGGCTGGAAACGGTGCTGCCATTCCAGGGAACGGTGGACTGTCCGGGATGCGCCCAGAATATGCTTGCCAATGTGGAAGTCTCACTTGCTTCGGCGAATCTGGAAGTAAGGCCTGACTATGACGGGGAAGAGCGCCTGGTTCAGGTAGATGTGGTTCTGGATCTGGATATCCGTCTCTATGAAGAGGAAAAGGTACAGATTCTGGAAGACGTTTACACCCCTGTGAAGGATCTGATTCCGGTAACGATGGAACAGGTATGTGAAAGCCTGGTAGTAAAGAACTTCTCCAAATGCAGGGCAAGTGACCGGATGCGAATGGAAAGCAGCCAGCCAAGGATGCTTCAGATCTGCCACAGCCAGGGTGAAGTCAAAATTGATGACACCAGTGTAACAGAAAACGGAATAAAAGTAGAAGGTGCCGTGTTTATAACCATTTTGTATATTACATCGGATGACACGCTGCCATATGCCCTCATGGAAGGCGCCGTGCCGTTCCAGCATATCATTGAAGTGCCGGAGATTGATAATGACTGCCGGTTTACGCTGCAGAGTGAGCTGGAACAGCTGTCTACCACCATGATTGACAGTGAAGAGCTGGAAGTAAAGGTATGTGTGAATCTCAATGCAATGGTTATCCGTGTACACAAAGAACAGTGCATTATCGATGTGGAAGAACATGATTTAGATATGAAGAAGCTTCAGGAGCTGCCGGGCATTGTAGGATATATCGTGCAGCCAGATGACAGTCTGTGGGGCATTGCAAAACAATATTATACCACTCCGGAGCGTATCCGGGAGTTAAACGAGATTGAAGAGGAAGAGGTTTCTCCGGGAACGTGCCTGCTGGTTATGAAGGCAGTTGAGAATTTGGGCTGATGTTTTGACAAAAATTGTTAAGTCTTAGGAAATTTTGTTGAATTTTAGTGATTTACCATTGACTTTTGTGTATGAAATGAGATACAATATTGCTAATCGAGATGATTGTATACAAAGTGCAACGGGGGTACACGATGAGAGAGATGAAATTAAAGGCTCTTGCAAAGATAAATTTGGGCCTTGATGTAGTACGAAAAAGAGAAGACGGATACCATGAAGTACGAATGATTATGCAGACAATTCATCTGTATGACCAAATTCGGATCTCAGAGCGACAGAAACCAGGGATTAAAGTTAAGACAAATCTTTATTATCTTCCGGTAAATGAAGATAATCTGGTGTATAAGGCAGCGAAACTTCTGATGGATGAATTTGGGGTTAAAAAAGGGTTGTCTATTAATTTAAAAAAATTCATTCCTGTTGCGGCAGGAATGGCGGGCGGCAGTTCTGATGCGGCGGCTGTAATGGTAGGTGTGAACCGTTTGTTTAAGCTGGGGCTTACTAAGGAAGAGCTGATGGAACGCGGGGTGAAGATAGGTGCGGATGTACCGTATTGCATCATGCGGGGGACAGCACTGGCGGAAGGAATTGGAGAAAATCTGACCATCCTGCCGCCGATGCCCGCATGTCATATATTGATTGCCAAGCCGGGTGTGCATGTGTCTACTAAATTTGTTTATACGACGCTGGATGCGGGAGAGATCGCGGATCATCCGGATATCGACGGGCAGATCCGTGCATTAGAGGCAGGCGATCTGAAAAAAGCGGCAGCTCTTATGAAAAATGTTCTGGAAACGGTTACGGTTCCGCAATATCCTATTATAGCGGATATTAAAAATGTAATGCTGGAACATGGAGCATTAAATGCCATGATGAGCGGAAGCGGTCCAACTGTTTTTGGAATCTTTGATGATAAGAAAGCAGCGAAAAAAGCTTATGACGTATTATATGAAGGAGAGCTTGCAAAGCAGGTTTACCTGACTGGTATTTTTAATAATCCGGTAAAATAGTCACAGAAGAGATGTTATGGATACACAACAGGATAGGTATGGAGGTCTACCAATGAATGAAAATTTTCACATAGATATGAATGAATATCTGCCACTGCGGGATGTGGTTTTTAATACGCTTAGAAATGCAATTTTAAAAGGTGAATTAAAGCCGGGCGAACGCCTGATGGAAATTCAGCTGGCACAGAGACTGGGGGTAAGCCGTACTCCGGTAAGGGAAGCTATTCGAAAGCTGGAATTAGAGGGACTGGTTCTGATGATTCCAAGAAAAGGCGCCGAAGTAGCCCAGATCACGATCCGGGATCTGGAAGATGTTCTGGAAGTACGATGTGCGCTGGAAGAACTGGCAGTGAAAGATGCCTGTGACCATATCACGGACGAGCAGCTGATCGAGCTTAAGAAAGCGGCAAATGATTTTAAGCGCTCCCTGGATGGAACAGATATTATTGATTGCGTCAAGGCTGATATGCATTTTCATGAAATTATATACGATGCAACGAATAACCGCAGATTATTGCAGATCTTAAGCAATCTCCGGGAGCAGATGTACCGCTACCGTATGGAATACCTGAAAGACCGTTCCATGCATAAGAATCTTCTGGAGGAGCATGATGCAATCCGCCGTGCTCTGAAAAAGCATGACAAAGAGAAAGCGGGCAATGCAATTCATATCCACATTGAAAACCAGAAAGAATCAATTATCAATAGTCTTCATGAAAAAGAATAAAATGTAAATAATTACATATGCTACACCTAAAAGGATAAGAATCTTCTTATCCTTTTTTTGTGGCCTTACAGCGTTGCGTTGCATTGCATCGGGCGCTGAGTGAGAGTGTGAAGCGCATTATTCAGGAATATTTTCTGACACACTTCGGATTAGGTCCAGAGAGGAGGCTAAATATGAGTGATAATGTTTCCACACGTCTATCGGATAATGAAGCGAAGATAAAAGCCTGGTGTGAAAATTGTGATGATATTATCATCCGTCCTATGCGCCTGGGGCTTCCGCCTAAGGTAGACTGCCTTGCGGTATTTATCGAAGTAGCGGTAAGCAATATGCTTCTGGAAGAATCTATGATTGGACGTTTATTAATTCAGATGCAGGAAATGTCACCGGAAGAAATCCGGCGCACGGTAAATGAAGACGGACTGGGAATAACCGACGCAAAAGAACTTGCAACCATGGAAGAGGCAATGGCAGCCATGCTCGCAGGGAATGCCATTTTCTTTATCGATGGATATGATAAAGCACTGAAGGTGAGCAGCAAAGGATATCCGGGGATGGGCGTATCCAAATCCGAGTCCGAAAAAGTTCTGAGGGGTTCCAAAGAGGCATTTACAGAATCCGTTAAATTAAATGCGGCACTGGTGCGTAAACGTGTCCGGGATACCACGATGAAGATCAAAGAGCGTCCCATTGGAAGGCGTTCCAATACCATGACAGCCATTATCTATATGGATGGGCTGGTCTATCCCGATTTACTGGAAGCTATGGAACAAAAGCTGGATTCTTTTGAAATCGACGGGATCATGGACAGCGGTGTAATCGAACAGCTGACGGAAGATACCTGGTATTCGCCATTTCCCCAGTATCAGACAACGGAACGCCCGGATAAAGCAGCCATGGCAGTTTTGGATGGAAGGGTCGTGCTCCTCAGCGATAATTCTCCCGAGGCATTAATTCTGCCTACAACCATAAATAGCTTTTTCCAGACAAGTGATGACTATTACCGTCATTTTGGAATTGTATCTTTTTTGAGAATTATCCGTTTTGTTGCGGCATTTCTGGCGGTTTCCCTGCCGGGGCTGTATGTGGCAGTTACCAATTACCATACCCAGATACTTCCCACGAACCTGATTCTTTCTCTGGCGGAGGCAAGGCAGGGGGTGCCGTTTCCCAGTGTAATTGAGGTGCTTCTTCTGGAATTATCCTTTGAACTGCTGCGAGAGGCGGGGGTGAGGATGCCGGGACCAATTGGAAATACAATTGGTATCGTAGGCGGACTGATTATCGGACAGGCTGCAGTCAGTGCGAACCTGGTAAGTCCCATCGTTGTTGTGATTGTGGCGCTGACCGCACTCAGTTCCTTTTCCATTCCCAATGAAGAACTTTCAGAAGCTCTGCGGCTGATTAAATACGCCATGATTCTGGGATGTGCTTTTTTTGGCATACTGGGGCTGGTGTTAGGCTGGTTTGTCCTGTTAACACACCTGAGTGCGCTGAAAAGTTATAATATTCCATATCTCATGCCTTTTGTGGCAGCAGATGTCAACCAGGGACAGGATCAGAAGGATGCACTGGTGCGGGCACCCTTAGACAGACTGAAAAGCCGCCCGGTCTTTGCCAGGAGGCAGTCCAGAACCCGGTTAAAAATAAAGTGATAAAGAAAGGAAATGCTCATGTTTTCCAATAACCAGAAAATTTCGGTACGACAATTGAAAAGGCTTTTAGTCATGGACTGGATTGGTAAAATAAGCTTATTGCTGCCCCGGTTTATTGTGCAGTCAAGCGGAAAAGATTTAATATTAAGCCTGATTCTGGGAGTTGGGATTACGGCAGTATATACCTGCATTGTCTGTTATCTAAGCCGTTATATTACCAGGAGCTTTGGCGGTTATGTGGAACTCCGAATGGGAAGGGCAGCATCATTTGCGCTGTGTCTGGTCTACTGGAGCTATATGTATGTGAATCTGCTTTACATCACCCGGGTATTCGGTGCCGTCACCAGGCAGTATATGCTTCCGGAACTGAATGAAAATATTCCATGTATGCTAATGCTGCTGGGCGGATTCTATGCTTCCATGGATCCCAAAGAGCGGCGGGGACGCATCGCGGAAGTGCTTTATCCCTTTGTGCTGATACCGCTTCTCATACTTCTGGTGATAGCATCCACCAGCATCAAGAGTGAATATTTTACTTATGAGGCAGCTGCCTTTGATGCAGTAACAATGAAGCAGAGTTTTCAGGTATTTGCCGCATTTGGAGGAGTGAGCCTGATTCTGTTTGAGGCACCCTTTATACAAAAAAGCGGGTTGCGTCTGAGGACTACCTTAAAGGGGCTGATGGTGACGGCAATCGGCGTCGGAGCGGCAATTATTATCGGTATCGGTTCGTTTGGGGATCAGGGAATGAAGGCGTTAAGGTGGCCGGTTGTTACTCTGACAAGTAATGTCGATATTCCGGGAGGCTTTCTGCAGCGGTTTGATACGATCTTTTTAGCGCTGCTTCTCATGAGTTTTTTTGTAGCAGCAAGTACGGGAATCTTCTATTTAAATCTGATTTTTAAAGAGATGTTTAAGCAGCCGGAAGAAAAGCAGAACCACCTTTTCATGTTGCTGCTTAGCGTTGCAGGTGTTCTCTGGTGCAAAAATGTAGATATCGCCCAAAAACTCTTTTTAACCGTAAACTGCTATCTTCTGATACCGATTATGGCAGGATTTACCGTGATCTGTGCAATACTGGAGTGGGAGAAAAGGAGGCGCAGTAATTGAGAAAATTATTTGTGACAATCGCTATGGCAGCATTACTGCTCTGCCTGTCCGGGTGTACCAAAAGAGAACTGGAAGACCGTTATTTCCCGTTGGCTGTGGAAGTGCATAAGGAAGAAGAAGGTTTCCGGATCGAATATGCCCTGCCGAATATGGGAGAAGAAACCGGACAGAAAAAGGGCGGAGAAGAAGAAACCGAGCAGGAAGAAAAGGATACGAAAGAAGAGAGTGCCACCGGGAAAACCATTGAGGATGCAGCGAAAGACTATGCGTCCTATGTAGATAAATATATTGACTCCGGACATACAAAGGCAATTATCCTGGGTCCTGAAATGCTGGAAGACCCGGAAACCAGAAAGGAAATGCTGACTTATTTTGAAAATCATCCTACTTTTGCAAGAAGTATTTCCATATTTGTATATGACGATGAAGGAGAAGAAAGCCTGGTTACCAAAACTGCCTCTTCTGTGGATTCTCTGGGGACCTATCTGCAGGATCTTATTAAAAACAACCCGGATAAAAAGGGCGTAGGTAAGACACTGGGAGATTTATTGAATTTCTGGCATAACAATGAAGAAAAAGTCACAGTTCCACAGGTCCACCTGAAAAAAGATAAACCGGTAGCAGACGGAGAATATACAATTCAAAAATAATGTGGATAACCTTGTTTAAAACCCTCAAACCTGTGAATACTTTTATTGTACCAAAGCATTTGTCAAACACGCTCTGGTCAGTGCCATCGCCATAGGCGATTCATTGGAACAATAAATAAACAGGAGGGTACATAAAATTATGAATATAATAAATCGTTTTTATCAAAAGTGGTATCTTGTAATCGGAGGTCTGGGAATTGGGGCAGGCATTCTGATCTGTATGTTTCTCGTGGGAAGAATGACCCAGGAAACATCTCTGCAGAAGGGAATTGCAGATGAAATCATACGTTTTCATGTCATCGCAAACAGTGATACCGATGAAGATCAGGCACTTAAAATGAAGGTGAAAAATGAAGTGGTGGCATACATGGAAACAATTTTAAAAGATGCCCATTCCATCGACGCCACAAGAACCTGTATCAAAGAAAACATGGATAAAATTGAAAATAAAGCAGTGGAAATCATAAAGAGGGAAGGCTATGCATATCCTGCTAAAGCCAGCCTTACCTGGTGCTATTTCCCAATGAAATCCTATGGTGATATTACATTTCCGGCAGGAGATTATGAGGCACTGCGCATACAGATCGGAGAAGCAGAAGGGAAAAACTGGTGGTGTGTACTGTATCCAAACCTCTGCTTTATCGATTCCATACATGCAGTGGTACCGGAGGATGAAAAAGAAGAGCTTAAAAACGTGCTGACGGAAGATGAGTATGACAGTTTATTTTCATGGAAGAAGAGTGAGTATAAGATTGGGTGGAAGTATCTGCCGTTTTAGATTGCCTATGCGTGAACCTGATCGTTTATGTCAATTGACTTTTCCTCCGGTAAAACTTATTATAGAAACAAAGGCATACACACCTTTATAACCTGTGAATGATAAGCAATAATTGAACAAGGAGGAAACAACATGAATCCAGTATATGAAAAATTGTTAAAATGTTACGAAAGTTTTCGCCAGAAAATAAATTTCACACCCAGGGCAGCCTTGGTTCTTGGTTCGGGACTGGGAGGATATGCAGATGAAATCCAGGTGGAAGCAGTTCTGGATTACCATGACATTGAAGGGTTCCCGGTATCCACGGTGCAGGGGCATCAGGGCAGGTTTATCTTCGGATATGTGGGAGAAGTCCCGGTTGTTGCCATGCAGGGCAGAGTCCATTATTATGAGGGTTACCCCATGACAGATGTGGTGCTTCCGGCGAGACTGATGAAGATGATGGGAGCAGAGATCCTGTTTTTAACAAATGCGGCAGGCGGCGTCAGCTATGATTTTAAAGCCGGTGACTTTATGATGATCACCGATCAGATATCCGATTTTGTTCCATCGCCGCTGATAGGACCGAACATCGATGAACTGGGTCCCAGATTCTGTGACATGAGCCAGATCTATGATCACAAGCTTCAGGATATCCTGCGCAATACTGCAAAAGATCTGGGCATTGACTTAAAAGAAGGGGTATACATCCAATTGTCGGGACCTAATTTTGAATCGCCCCAGGAAGTGAAAATGTGCCGGATTCTGGGAGCGGATGCGGTTGGAATGAGCACAGCCTGTGAAGCAATTGCTGCGAATCACATGGGAATGAAGATCTGCGGTATTTCCTGTATATCCAATCTGGGATGCGGTATGACAGAGACACCGCTGAGCCATAGTGAGGTTCAGGAGACGGCTGACCGTGTGGCACCGCTGTTCAAACAGTTGGTGACAGAAGCGATTAAACGTATGTAGACGTACAGCTGTCAGAACGCAATTTCAAAACAAGCTGCGGTCAGCGATTTTAAAGTATAAGAAATCAGATAGTGAGGAACACTAATCGAAAAGAGCAGCATCAATATAGATACTGCAGATTCTGGTTAGGAGGGTTACTATGAAAAAATTACTATCTGTATTTCTTTGTATTTGCATTTTAGGATGCGGTCTTGCGGGATGCGCAAGCAATAATAATACTGAGAACACAAAGCAGACGGAGGCAAAAGAGACAGCGGGCAATGACTCAGCAGCAATAGAGTCGGATGGAAAAGAGCCAACGGGCAATGACTCGGGAGCAAAAGAGTCAGATGGATCCGCAGCAAAAGAAACAGATGAAAATAAGGCAGCCGGAAACAATGCGCTGAAAATAGCAATTGTTACAAGTGGATCCGGGGTGGATGACGGAACATTTAATCAAAATATCTACAGCGGCATCCAGTCATTTATTGAAAAGTATCCGGATGCTACAGTAAAGCCAGTTCAGGAGTCTTCCGGGGACAGCGCAGCTGCAGTCACCGCTGTTGCGGATATTGCCCCGGACTATGATGTAGTTGTCTGCTGTGGGTTTCAATTTTCGCAGATTGCAGCAACGGCGGAAGACAATCCTAATGTAAACTTTATTCTCGTTGATTCCAATCCGGCATATGAAGACGGCAGTGAAGCAGATCTTCCAAATATCTGTGCCATGACATTTGCAGAACAGGAAAGCGGATTTATGGCTGGAATGGCAGCAGCTTTGGAATCCAAAACGAAGAAGGCTGCATTTATAGGCGGTATCGCTTATCCGTCTAATGTGAATTATCAGTATGGATTTGAATCAGGCGTAAACTATGCAAACCAGCAATATAATACCGGTGTAGAACTGGTGGAGCTTCCCTCTTATTCCGGAACAGATGTGACCAATCAGGATGTGGGCGGAAATTATATCGGCAGTTTTGCTGACCAGGCTACCGGAAAAGTGATTGGAAATGCATTGATTAAAGAAGGATGTGACATTCTCTTTGTAGTTGCCGGAGATTCCGGAACGGGCGTTTTTACCGCAGCAAAAGAAGCAAATGATGTAAAAGTAATAGGCTGCGACACGGACCAGTATGATCTGGGTGCAAAGGGAAGTGAAAATATAGTACTCACTTCTGCAGTAAAAGTCATGGGAAAAAACGTAGAGAAACAGCTGGAAAACATTGCAAAGGGCAATTTTAAAGGCGGAAATTTCGTGATGAAAGCCGATACTGATTCAACAGGATATGTGAAGGAAGCAGGAAGACATCAGCTATCTGAGGATTCTATTGCAAAGTTAAATGAAGCTTATGCAGGGATACAAAGTGGCGAGATCATTCCGGCAGCGAATTTTAATAACATCACACCGGATGATTTTCCGGGGTTGACGTCAAAGACCACGATGCAAACAATGGGGCATCAAATTTACAGTACAGCGAGCTGCGGGGGTTTTAACCCTCGAGGCAGCCGCCAGGACCATGCAAGCTTAGCTTTGGTCCGTTGCCAGCAGGATTAACAAATATGGAATCAGAATACATCGTTGAGATGAAAAATATTACAAAAAGGTTTCCCGGGATTACAGCTAATGAAAATGTAACCCTCAAAATAAAAAAGGGCGAGATTCTTGCCCTTTTAGGTGAGAACGGAGCAGGAAAATCAACGCTTATGAGCATGTTGTTTGGAATGTATGAACCTGATGAGGGGGAAATATATGTCAGGGGTAAGAGGGAAGTGATCTCTTCCCCCAATTTTGCATCCCGGCTGAATATTGGGATGGTGCATCAGCATTTTAAACTGGTAAGCGATTATACGATCACAGAAAATATTATTTTGGGAATAGAGCCCAGAAAATATCTGCTGGGGTTTATTCCGGTTGTGAATAAAAAGGATGCCAGTGAAAAGATTGCCGGAATTTCTGAAAAATACGGACTGAAGGTAAATCCGGAGCAAATTATAGAAACGGCAGACGTATCGGTGCGGCAGCGTGTGGAAATCTTAAAAATGCTTTACCGGGAGGCAGAAATTCTGATCTTTGATGAACCTACAGCAGTGTTAACACCACAGGAAATTCAATTTTTAATGAAGATTTTAAAGGGGCTTCGGGAAGACGGAAAAACAATCATTCTGATTACTCACAAACTAGAAGAGATCAAGCAGGTGGCAGACCGGTGTGCAGTATTATGCAGGGGCAAGCTTACCGGGATTTTTAACGTTTCCGAAATTTCAACCAGCCAGATGGCAAAATTAATGGTAGGAAGGGAAGTTAATTTTACGCCTCCCAAAAAACCATCTGATTTTAAAGAATGTATATTAAAGGTAGATCACCTTACGGTTAAAAATGAGACAGGTTTTGAGGTGGTTAATGACGTATCTTTTCAAATACGCCAGGGAGAAATATTTGCCATAGCAGGTGTCTCCGGTAATGGTCAGATTGAGTTAGCGGATGCAATAGCTGGACTTTTACATGTCCATCAGGGGGCTGTTCTGCTAAATGGAGAGGATATCACACGAGCAGGTATCAGATCCAGGGTTCTTTCCGGCATTTCTTATATTCCCGAAGACCGACAGAATTATGGTCTGATAATTGACTTCTCATTAGAAGATAATCTTGTATTAAAATCCTATTTTAAAGAGCCTTTTTCAAGACGAGGGGTACTGCAGCAGCAGAGGATACGAAGCCATGCCGGAGAACTTATCGAGAAATATGACATCCGATGCAGCAGAGGCAGCCTGACGAAAGTGCGGACTATGAGCGGAGGCAATCAGCAAAAGGCAATTATAGCCAGAGAAACTCAGAGAGATGCGTCACTGCTGATTTTTGTACAACCTACCAGAGGATTGGATATAGGTGCGATTGAACGGATTCACAGTCAGATACTGAAAGAACGGGACCATGGAAAAGCCATTCTGCTGATTTCTCTGGAACTGGAGGAAGTTATGAATCTGGCAGATACCATCGGAGTCATTTTTAATGGAAAGCTGAACCGGATAGCGTCTGCAGATCAGCTGAGCACAGAGGAAGTTGGCCAGTTTATGATGGGAGTGAAGGGAGGCAGGCAAAATGAAGAAACAGTTGGTTCCCGCAAGGGAAAAGGATAGAGTTGGAGCAGCTATAATCCCTGTGGTTTCAATTGCTTTCAGCTTTCTGGTATGTGCAGTTATACTGCTGATTTTAAAGAAAAATCCGGTAACGGTATATGGCGATCTGTTAAAGGGATGCGGTCTGCTTCCAAAAGGAAGTTATGCAGGTTCCAAGAATATGCTGACGGATTTTACCAGCTTCTTAAATGCATGGACCCCATTGCTGTTTACGGCACTGGCAGTTGCCGCAGCCTTAAAAGCTGGTCTTTTTAATATCGGTGTATCGGGACAGATGCTGGTATCCGGGTATCTCGCCACAGTTCTGGCCGGATATGGGGACCTGCCCGCATATGTGGCTAAACCACTGGTCATTGTGATCGGAATCATAACCGGTGCTCTGATCGGAGGATTGGTTGGAGGACTAAAATACCGCTTTGGCATTAATGAAGTTGTATCTACGATAATGATTAATTATATTGCCCAATATGTAATCAGTTTTTTTATAAATACATTTTATATAAATCCCATTTCCCGTCAGTCTAATCCGGTGAGCAAAGCAGCGAGACTGACCTTGATGGATGTGAAAGCAGGAAATATCAGGATTGATATTCCACTGGGGATTATTCTGGCAATTGCAGCCGTGGTATGGATGCGCTTTTTCTTTCAGAAGACGACAGCAGGATTTGAAATAAAGGCAGTTGGCGCCAGCCGCACAGCTGCCAAATATGCAGGAATGAATGTGGGAAAAAATATTGTACTTGCAATGGTCATTTCCGGAGGTCTTGCAGGATTGGCTGGTGTCACGTACTATCTGGGGTACTTTGGTTCCATTGGTCCCAGAACATTGCCCTCTGCGGGTTTTGATGGAATTGCGGTTGCACTGCTGGGAGGAAATCAATCTGTCGGTATCTTTTTTTCTTCATTTTTAATTTCCATTATCAGTAAAGGAAGTACCTATATGAGTTCGGCATCCGGGGTAGAGGCAGAAATCGCTTCGGTAATCACGGGCCTGATCCTGCTGATTTCTGCATGCAATGCTTATTTTTCGCATCGATTAAGCAAAATGGGAGGTAAGTGATGGAAGGGATAATTATAGATGGACTGTCATTTGCGCTGCCGTTGTTTGTAATGGCGATCGGAGGAATTTATAGTGAGAAAAGCGGAATCACCAATCTGGCGCTGGAGGGTTTGCAGGGGTTTGGGGCATTTTCCGGAGCTTTGGCAGCAGTATTTGCCATGCCTCATTTTGCACCGGAGTCACAGATACCTTTTTATATTGCATTGACAGGTGCTGTAATCGGTGGTGTTCTGTATTCTATGCTCCATGCAGTTTTGTGCATCCGTTTCCGTGCAAATCAGGTAATCAGCGGAGTTGTAATGAATATTCTGGCAATGGCACTGACCTCATTTCTGACGAAACAAATAAACAGCAGTATTTTTTCCAGTCCATCTGATAAATTTGTTCTGGGTGTATCCGGGCGCTTTCATATACCGGTTTTATCTGAGCTGCCGGTGATTGGAGCAGTATTCAAGGATATATATCCATTTGAAATTATTATACTGGCAATTATGGTTTTGGCATGGTATATTCTATATAAAACAGGATTTGGCATGCATTTGCGGGCTTGCGGAGATAATCCACATGCAGTGGATGCCGCAGGTATTTCCGTGGAAAAAGTGCGTTTCCTGGCAGTTGGAGTATCCGGGGCACTCTCAGCAGTGGCGGGAATCAGCTTTGCATATTCCATTTCATCGAACTTTTCATCGGGAATATATGCAGGATACGGGTACCTTTCCATAGCGGCCATGATATTTGGAAACTGGAGAATCATTCCCACACTGGGTGCCTGTCTGCTGTTTGGTTTCGCAAGATCAGGCGGATACCAGCTGGTCAGGGTGTGGAACATGCCAGGCACATATTCTGATCTGGTGATGATTCTGCCTTATGTCTTAACTCTTTTGCTGCTGGTGTTTTTCTCGCGCCAAACCCGCGCGCCGCGTGCTTTGGGTGAGATATATGATAAAGGGAAACGATGAAATACTAACATGCATATAAGGACAAGAATACGAAAAGATTAAAATGCAAATAAACCAACAGATAAATTTCATAAATAAAGAGTAGGGGAGAATGACATGAATATATGATAAATGCAAATAAACCAACAGATAAATTTCATAAGTAAAGAGTAGGTAGAATGACATGAATATACGATAAATGCAAAAAAACCAACAGATAAATTTCATAAGTAAAGAGTAGGTAGAATGACATGAATATACGATAAATGCAAATAGACCAACAGATAAATTTTAAAAATGAAGAGTAGGGGGAGAGTGACATGAATATACGATAAATGCAAAAAAACCAACAGATAAATTTCAAAAATGAAGATTAGGGGGAGAGTGACATGAATATACGATTTTACAATGCCCGGATATTAACGCTGGCAAATGGATTTGAGGTACAGCGGGGAGAAGTACATGTAAAAGGAAGCCTGATTTCCTATGTGGGAGAGGGAAACCCGAAAGAGGATTATGGTATCAAAAAGAATTCGCATGATTCTTCCAGCTCGTTTCAGTGTGACAATCATGCAGCCCGAAATGGATTATGCGATGGGTACAAGGAAGAAAGGGGAAGCTGGGACAGGGAAATCGACTGTGAGGATAATTTGCTGATGCCCGGATTTAAAAATGCCCATACTCATTCCGGAATGACTTTTCTTCGGTCCTTTGCAGATGATATGCCGCTGCTTGACTGGCTGAACCAGCAGGTTTTTCCTATGGAAGCCAAGTTAAGTGCAGATGATATCTACCATTTATCCAAGCTTGCAATCATGGAATACCTGACCAGCGGGATAACGGCTAATTTTGATATGTATCTCACTCCGGATACCATAGCACAGGCATCTGTGGATTGCGGATTTCGGACGGTTATGACCAGTGGTTTAAATGATTTCACTCAGTCAGTGGATCAGATAGACGCCTGGTATCAAAAATACAACCGTTACCATGAGCTGATCAGTTTTCAGATCGGATTTCACGCAGAATATACCACTTCCAGAGAACTGCTGGAGGGAGTGGCTGATCTTGCCGGGAAGTATCATGCACCTGTTTATACCCACAATTCGGAGAGCCTTTCGGAAGTAAAAGGGTGTATAGAGCGCAATCATATGACGCCTACTGCTTACCTGAATCAGTTTGGAATGTTCCGCTATGGCGGAGGAGGATACCACTGCGTGCACATGACAGAGGAAGATCTTAAAATCTTTCAGGAACATGGGATGTCCGTCATAACCAATCCCGGCTCCAACGCGAAACTGGCAAGCGGCATTGCTCCCATTAAAAGGGTTCTGGAGATGGGCATTAACCTGGCAATTGGAACCGATGGTCCGGCAAGCAATAACTGTCTGGATATGTTCCGGGAAATGTTCCTGACGACTGGGCTAGCCAAACTCAGGGAGCAGGATGCATCCGTAGTGGATGCCAATCAGGTGCTCTATGCAGCAACCGCCGGGGGAGCCAGGGCAATGGGATTAAAAGACTGTGATACATTAGAAGAAGGAAAACTGGCGGATCTGATTCTGATTGACCTGAACCAGCCCAATATGCAGCCTGTTAATAATATAACGAAAAATATAGTATACAGTGGAAGTAAACAAAATGTGAAACTAACCATGGTGAATGGAAAAGTACTGTATGAGGATGGGAAATTTAATATTGGCGTGGAACCAAGGGAAGTATATGAGAAGGCCAGACAGATAACAGAGAGCAAAAAATAACAATTTATAAAAATTAATGTATATCATACATTAAAATTTCATTTAAGGAGAGATTATATGCCATATTTTATATATCACAATAAGAAGTGCTGGTACGAAGAAGCAGGCAGCGGACAGCCCCTGCTTTTTCTCCATGGAAATACCGCGTCCTCCAGGATGTTTGCAGAAACTGAAAAATTATACCGGGGGAAGTTTAAAACCATATTAATTGATTTTCTGGGACATGGCAGATCAGACCGTCTGGATACCTTTCAGACCGATCTGTGGTTTGATGAGGCACAGCAGGTAATTTCATTTTTAGACCAGACTGGCTATAAAAATGTAAACCTTATAGGAAGCAGCGGCGGTGCCCAGGTGGCAATCAATGTTGCACTGGAGAGACCGGATCTGGTTAATAAAGTCATTGCGGACAGTTTTGAAGGAGAAGTGCCGTTAAAAGCATTTGTGGAAAATGTAATCGAAGACAGAGAAGCATCCAAACAGGATGAAGGAACAAAATCTTTTTATATATTTAACCATGGAGAAGGCTGGGAACAGGTTGTAGACAATGATACAAAGGCGATCCATGATCACTACATAGGGATCGGTAAATTTTTTCATAAATCTTTATCAGAGCTGCAAGCAGAAATTTTATTGACGGGAAGCCGCGAAGACGAGTTCGCCTCACCCCAGTTTTATGAAGAGGTGTATCAGGGACTGGTAAAGAAGATTGGGCATGGCAAAATAAAGCTGTTTGAAAAAGGCGGACATCCGGCATTATTGTCCAATGGGCAGGAATTTTATGAGACGGCATGCAGTTTTTTAGAGCAGGAAAGTGTTTGAAAATAGCAGATAAAGCTCAGCGGTGCGTTTGGTGGAGGTGTGCCAAGAAACCTTGTGTAATGTTATGGTATAAAGGAAAAAGTTTCTACTATAATCATTACATGGATTTTTGCAAAAAATCAATGAATAGTTATATAAAAATATAATAATTAGGATAAATTAAACTTATGATCCATTATAATTTTGCCGTATCTTGCATAAAATAAGAGTCAAATGCAGGAGGTAAGAGCAATATGGTAGTGGATTATATCGAGTTAGGAAAAAGAATTAAGAAGATTAGAAAAAGTAAAGGCATTACCCAAGAACAGCTCGCAGAAAATATTGGATTATCAACACAGTATATTAGTAATCTGGAAACTGCTAAGTCAAAAGGCAGTCTGGAGACAATCGTGAAAATAGCCAATGTTTTTGAAGTCTCCGTAGATGAACTTTTATGCGACAGTGTAAAGAAATCGAGAGATTTTCAGTTAAATGATATTACCATGGAAATGCGGGATTGTACAAATAAAGAGATGAAAATGATATTAAAAGTAGTGAAGGCGTTAAAAGGAGGGATGAGGGAATAAACAGAAAGCCGTATGTGTTGAGCGTACGGCTGTTTTTATATAAAGTTTGGATAAAGGAAACACTGCGTCTTTATTGCCAATTCAAGCTTTAGGAACTACTGGAGTCACACGCAGCAGAGGTGGTACGATAAAGTTGTGGGAATGACATGAATACAATGGAGAGTGGAGTTATGGTAAATATTGCAGTTGTGGATGACGATGAAAAGTGTGCAGCATTGATTAAACAAAATATCATAAAGTATATGAATCATGAGGGGATTGACAAAAATGTAGAAGCCTTCGGCAGTTCCAAACAGTTATTATTTGCTTTAGGGGGTAATAAGCGGTATCAGATCTATTTTTTAGATATAGAACTTCCCGATATGGATGGGTTAGCGCTCGCAGAGAAAATAGCCAAGAAAAATATAGAATCTTATATCGTATTTATCACATCGCATTTTGAAGTGGTTCTGGAAGCTTTTAAGGTGAGAGCTTTTCGGTTTATACCAAAAGAATTGCTGGAAGAAAGAATTCCGGAAGCCCTGGGTGCAGTTTTGAAAGAACTCAGCCTGCAAGCGGAGGAATACTATATTATTAATACGGAGCTGCGGTTTGAGAAAATCTTTTACCGGGATATTATTTATATATTCAGGGATGGCAAGAATGCTGTATTTGTAACGAAATCGGGCAGCAAGCATGAACGGAAGAGCCTTCGGCAGGTATATGCAAATTTGTCGCCAAAAGATTTTGTATTTATTGAAAAAGGCTATATTATAAACATTTTGCATGTGGTTGGGCTGATGGGCAATGTATTGGAAATGGAAGACCGGATTAGTCTGAAGGTTAGTCAGTCCAGACTTAAGGAAGTGAAAGAGAAAATACATACGTTCTGGAGGTACCATAAATGAACATATTTCTGAATGGATTACAGTTCCTGTTAACAGCCGCTGAAATACAGATTTGTCTGAAAATGATGGGGATTTTCTTTGATAAAAGAGTATCCGGAAAGAAATATTATGTTTTATTGGAGACCCTGACAATCGTCATTGCCGGTATATTGGTAATGAACAGGCAGGTAATTCTATTTTCCAGATGGGTATTGCTATTAACCATTATTCTAACTTATCTTTCCGGATTTCTGCTGTACCGGGATAAGATCATAACAATATTTACGATTTCTGCGATTTTTAATATTGGTCTGGCGCTGTGCGACCTGATGAACATTTACCTGGTTAGTATATTGGTCAGGCGTCCTGACATCGGAATCTTCATTGACAACGATATCAGCTTCAGCCGTGTAATAATACTGCTGTTTACAAGGGTGGGAGCTTTCTTCTTATATAGACATTTAAAAGGTTTGTTTGAAAGATCTTCCATCCGCATCAGCTACTATACAAAATGGCTTCTTCTCCTTAGTGGAATTGGATTTATTGGTGTTTATAATTTTCAGGAAGTGTATGCAAATGAAGTTAGTATGGGATTCATAGCTGATTGGTTTTTATTCTTTGCATTAATTCTTATGATCGCAATGATATTTGGCTTATATGTGATGTACCGGAATGAGAAAGAGAATACCAAGATGATACTCATTCGAAATCAGCTTTTAGAAGACAGCTGGGGTGATCTGAACCAGATGTACAGGGATAACCAGAAGATATTTCATGATCTGAAGAAACATGTGAATATTATGTACCGGTATATGAAAAGCGGAAAGCAGGATGCCGCCATGGAGTATATGGAAAGTATCATCGGACCGGTTCAGGCATTGAACGAATGCGTATGGTCGGGGAGCCAGATTATCGACTTAATCTTAAATTATAAAAAGACAGAAGCCATACATAAAAATATTCATATGAAATGTAAAGTTGATAAATTAAATAAGGTAACGGTAAAAGACAATGATATGTGCGTTATTTTAGGAAATCTGCTGGATAACGCTATAGAAGCGTGTGAATTAGTCCACTATGGAAGGAAATGGATTACCGTGGAAATTTCACAGAAAAACAGACTCCTGCTCATCGCCGTCAAAAACAGCATGGAAGTACAGCCGATCAAGAGAAATGGCCGCTTTGAGACCGCTAAACAGGATAAAAAACTGCATGGATTGGGAATGGAAAGCATACAGTCTGCGGCAGATAAATATGGAGGCTGTGTGGAGTATGAGTTTGATGATCTGATTTTCCAGGTTTTTGTGACGTTATTTTTCTAGTTCAGTGAAGTGAAATCTTATTATGTGGTCAAAAAACCTATCGTTAACGGACATCGCAGGACAATTGGAAAAAAATGTGCTATGATCTCCCCATAGCAAGCAATGGTATATAAAAATTTAAGGAGGAGATTGATGACAAGAAATGAATATCGGGGGATTTTGGGAGAAAATGTGTGTACCCGATAGAAGTGTGAGTGAAGAAAAGTAAGTGGGATTCCTGGCGCTGTAACAGAAGGCAGCGGATTGGGATAAGAATGAATGTGAGGCAAAAGCTTGGGAGAAGCTTTTGCCTTATTCTTTGTCTGGATTTTTCAGCAAATATAGGTTATGATGCTTATATAACAATTATATGATGGCGGCATAGTGTGGGATTGCCATCATACAAGATAAAAGAGAGAATTATCGTTCCTGCAGCGATAATTCTATTTATTTACCAGGAGGATGAGTGTGTGAGATATGGAAAAATTATTATAGTACTTTTTGTAGCAATGCTGTTAAGTGGCTGTAAAAAAGAATCAGCAGATTCGAAAAATGACTGGGTGATTCAAATACAACAACAGGATGAGGAGATTACCACGCATATAGACGCTGATTTCACAAAAAGTATTCCAATCAGGAGTCTGCAGTTTACATTAGGCGATAATCCAGTACTAAAACAGCCAGAAGATTTGTCGGATTTTTTAATACCAGATAAAAGTAAGGTGATTACTGAAGAAGAAAATTTGTACAGTGCGCAGTTAAATGAAAGATTTTTAAGTATAAGTCCATATATAAGTTATTTTATCAGAGATGAAGTATTATCTAGTCGCTATACTATGACATATAGTAGTGGAGATTCCTCTATGCTTTTCGAATCTCAATTTTTAAAGTATATGGATGATAAGGAACTTGAAAATATAGATAAGGAGGCAGCGAGAGAACAAAGTGATGAGCTATTAAAAATGTTTGGCTGGACAAATCATGAAGAAGCGGAATGTTATGCAATGGATTATCGTAATATGAATAAGGTACGCAGCAATCAGGATGTGTATCTTGATGAAAATATGGAAGTTGATAAAGAATTAAATAAAGAGTGGACGTCGGATGAAAATGCATATCTGTTTGTATATCAGGGGTATCTGGAAGGCGAACAAATTTATAATTCTAGTGAGCGTGGAGTGACTCCGTATGCCTGCATTATAATTGATAAAGAAGGTCCGGTATATTGTCAAGTTGGCAGTCCGCTGAACATGAAAGACTGGAAAGAGAGCGATAAAGTAGTCACAGCAAATGAAGCATATGAGATCTGCATAAACAGATTAGAAAGCCTGATGGTCTATAACGTTCAGATTGATGATTTATCCTTACGCTATATCATTACCGATTTTTCTTTTGAAACTAATACCGGAAAAGTAGAGCCAATCTGGTCATTTCACTATACTTATGAAGAAAAAAATCCAGATAATTCTATGAAAAATATGGAGCATATACTCCGAATAAATGCAATTGACGGAAGGATATTATGATGAAAAGAAAATGTTACGATATCTGGCGAATGTTTCGGTTGAACGTAATTGAAAATGTTTTTTCTATCAGGTTTTTTGTAATAACGTTACTTTTGTGCATACTTTTTATTTTTTCTCAATTTGATGTAGTATATGGTATGGAAGAAGGAAAGTTCATGGGTTATAGTGATATAATAGGACTTTTTATAAATGTCATGCATTATGACCGTTTTAAGCCCCTTATGATCATTCTGCTTTCGGGAATATTTACTACGGAGTTTTGTAAGGAATGGATCAGCCATTTTGACAGGTTTATTTTAACGAGATGTTCGGTTAGAGGTTATATATATGGTAAGATTTTGGGTAATGTGGTTGCGATATATAGCAGTATGGCAATTGCTGTAACCGTATTTATTGTGTTTTTCCATTTTTATGTAAAGTTAGATATTATTGACTATTCTATACTGGAAAGTCAGATGAATGGATATGCACCATATGGAAATGTTATTTTAGAGGGAAAACCAATTTTGTATTTCGTAATTTTATCCACGATATTTGCAACTGGAGTAATTTTATTGACTTTACTGGGAATGGTTATTTCACTCTATTTTCCCAATATATTTGTTGCACTTGCTTCCCCATATATCAGTTATTATCTCCTGTGTTCAATAACGTTGTTTTTACCGGGACCGATGGAGTTTATAGGAATATTCATGGGAACCGTCACCATATGTGATTATATGGGTTTGAACTTTCTGTATAATATGGGAATACTGATTATCTTTATTATCATAGCATCTGTAGGGATTCGAAAAAAGGTAGAGAGGAGGTGTTTCCTTGACACTATTTAAAAATGCTATTCAGATTGTTGGTTATCAATTTAAAAGATGGAAGAGAGATTATCGGATCTATGTCCTGGCCATTTTAGTATGCATCCTGCTGGCGAAGAACATAGCAGGTGTACTTGAATTTTCTTATGAAACTGGTTATCGGATAAATCCCTGGATATTTCCGGTTTTGCTGGAAAGCTATTTTGTAAGCATGGGTTTGTTAAAGGTTTTGTTGCTATTTGGCATGATATTATTATTTTGTGATGCGCCTTTTTATGATGGGATGAAGCCTTATTTGATCATCCGGTGCGGAAGGCGGGCCGGATGCATTGGTGAGATCATCTACATAGCGGCGGCTTCTTTTGTATATGTATTATTTGTTTGGGGAATCAGTTTATTGTGTTTACTTCCCAGAATCAGATTTCAGTTAACCTGGGGGAAGGTTTTGGGTACCCTGGCTATGACAGAGGCGGGAGGAATTTACGCGCCAACGCTTTGCTTTAACAGTCAGATGATCTCTTCCTACCAACCGCTGGAAGCATCGTTGCTTACATTTTTAAATTTCTGGTTATTTGGCATCATAATCGGTCTGATCATCTATACCGCAAATATCTTTCTGAAAAATAAAATTACTGGCGTTATATTTGTCAGCTTTTTAATTTTAATGGATCCTGTATTTGCGTATTTGGAACAAGCCAGGAATTTTTGGTTTTCGCCAGCTTCCTGGGTGAGCATTTCCAGATTAAACCGAATTTCGGGCAGTGAATATCCCACTGAAAGTTATGTCCTGATCGTTTACCTGCTTGTAATATTGGGATTGATAGGAATTATATACTGGAAATCCAAAACAAAGATAGTGGAAATCAATTGTGCTGCTAATTAGAAGGAATTATATGGTTGGATGTAGTTTTCGTGTGATAGAAAGATCTAAACGAAAGGAATATAATGTATTTGCATTATACAAGGAAAAAATATGAGTGAGTTTGTGATCGAATTGGATCATGTAGTGAAGCGTTTTCAAAATGCGGTGGTTTTGGATCACATCACATTATCATTTGATAAGGGCCGCATTTATGGATTGATTGGACGGAATGGATCTGGTAAGACCATGCTGTTGAAATGTATTTGCGGATTTGTTGTACCCACATCGGGTAAAATATCTGTAAATGGAACGGATATCGCGCAGTCTGATTGTTTTACGAAAGATATGGGAATCATCATTGAAACCCCAGGATTTCTGCCGGATCACACTGGTTATGAAAATCTGAGATACCTTGCCAGAATCCGGGGGAGAATCGGAAAGGAAGAAATCAGAAATGCAATCGTTAAAGTGGGGTTAGACCCGGACGACAAAAAGAAGGTTGGTAAATATTCACTTGGCATGAGACAGAGGCTGGGAATTGCCCAGGCGATTATGGAAAACCCTTCTATTTTACTGCTGGACGAACCCATGAATGGACTGGACAACCAGGGAGTTGAAGAAATGAGGCAGCTGTTGCTGAATTTAAAGGAAGAAGGAAGGACGATAATTCTGGCGAGCCACAGCAGGGAAGATGTTGAAATACTGTGTGACTATGTAGCAATGCTGGACAAAGGCCGTTGCTTAAGTCACTGGCATTCGTTTTGAATAAATACAAATTATATTTCATAAATAAAAAATCCCTATTGACAAAATATATTAATCTACATATAATTCCTATAAGAATAATATAAATTGTATGATATATCATAAGGTAAACTGCAATAGCAGCAAGAAAGGATTCATAATGACAGAAGAAATCGAGAAGTTAAAGAAAGAGAAAGACACCGTAATACTTGCCCACTACTATGTGGATGGAAAGGTACAGGAAATCGCTGACTATGTAGGAGATTCTTTTTACCTGAGCAAGTTAGCAACTACAGTGAAACAGAAGAACATTCTTTTTTGCGGGGTATCTTTTATGGGTGAAAGTGCGAAGCTGCTAAATCCGGAGAAAAGAGTAGTAATGGCGGATATTTATGCAGACTGCCCTATGGCGCATATGGTGGATGTAAGAGCAATTGAAGAGGTCAGAGAGCAGCACCCTGGCGCAGCGGTAGTCTGTTATGTAAATTCATCTGCGAACATAAAAGCGCATTCAGACGTATGCGTAACCTCTTCCAATGCTGTTGATATTGTGCGGGAGTTGCCGCAGAAAGAGATATTCTTCATTCCCGACAATAATTTGGGAAGATATGCTGCATCGCAGATACCGGAGAAGCAGTTTATTTTTCACGATGGATTCTGTCATGTACATAAAAGTATCACCAGGGAAAATGTTCAGCGGGCAAAGGAACTGCATCCAAATGCATTGGTTCTGGCACATCCGGAATGCAGTATGGATGTGCTGGAGATTGCAGACTTTGTAGGAAGTACTGCGCAGATTATTGACTATGCTGCCAGGAGCGGTAAGGATGTTTTTATTATCTGCACGGAGATTGGGATTTTTTACGAGCTTCAGCAGAAAAATCCGGATAAGAAATTTTATTCCGTGGGGCATCGTCAGTTTTGTCCCAATATGAAGAAGATCAGTCTGGATAAAGTTCTGTATCAATTACAAAATATGGACAACAGTGTGGAATTGGATGAATCAATCATGGAGCGTGCCAGAAGACCATTGGAAAAAATGTTGGAATTAGGTGGGAAATAAAACAGGATTAAAAAGTGGCAGTATCACCCTGAGGGTATACTGCCACTTTTTAGGCTGATCAGTTTTCTTGATTACTGATGGCCTTATGTATATTTAACATCAGCCGTCCAGGCTTAAATTCATATATTTTAATATGCGGTTAAACCACTGCTGGGTCACATACTCGTTGGGATGCTGGTCAGCAGTTGTACCGGCCTTATCGGGCCTTCTGTGATAAAGATCTCTGGAATATTTATAGAATTTTTCGTATTTGATATTCGGCAGGGCATGATTTGATAAAATTCGTTGTAATTCTTTGTTGAATGCCCGGGATTTACGGTTAATTCTGCTTTTTTTAATACCGGGCGCATAAGCAGATTTCGAAATGACATAAAAGTTATAGGAAGGATATCTGCGTGCAAGAGACAGATAATAATCTGCATATACCTGAGCCTGTTTACGGGTCTCAGAACGTTTGCGAGCCTTACGAATATCGTTTCCTTCTATGATCAGGGCTACTGAATAGTGCACATTTTTAGGATTGTCGCGATCCAGAAGTTTCTGAAGATACGCGCCTCCTTGTGGATGGGCACTGTCATAAGAAGTGGAAAAAAAGGAACACTTGGACAGAATGGACTGCCGCCTGGATGGCGGCAGGAACCATAATATCCCAGATCCTGACTTTGTAATAAAAAATAAATCTTTTCCCTTTGTCCACTTCCCATAGTTTATATTCTGAGGTCTCTTTGTATCTCCGTCTCTTCTGGAACCTTCCATCAGGGCAGTTCCGGAAGCACCAGTGAATATAACTTTTTCTGCTTTTTTCGAGTGTCTTTTCATTCCGTTTGCCGTTGCTGCAAACGCGGTTGTCTTAGTGGCATAAAGTCCTGTCAGGACAGACAGGATACAAATTATGATCAGGAAAGATTTGTTTTTTACCATGCAGTAGGTCCCTTCTTATTTATTTTCTGGCTGATCTCTTTCTCATTGTAGGATCCAGTATTTTTTTACGGATTCTAAGGCTTTCCGGGGTAATCTCTAAGAGTTCATCTGTATCAATAAATTCCAGTGCCTGTTCCAGACTCAGTACTCTTGGAGTCGTCAGTTTTAAGGAATCATCGGATCCGGATGCACGGGTATTTGTCAAATGCTTGCTCTTGCATACATTTAATTCAATATCTTCCGCTTTGCCGTTCTGTCCGATTACCATTCCTGCATATACTTTTTCACCGGCACCAATAAACAGGGTACCGCGTTCCTGGGCGCTGAAAAGTCCATAGGCTACGGATTCACCGGATTCAAAAGCAATTAAGGAGCCTTGTTTACGATACTGGATATCACCCTTATATGGTCCATATCCGTCATAAGTAGTATTTAAAATACCATTTCCTTTTGTGTCCGTTAAGAATTCACCACGATAACCGATGAGGCCTCTCGCCGGGATTGAGAATTCCAGACGGGAATAACCGCCTCCTGCAATACTCATGCCCTGTAATTCACCTTTACGAAGGCTTAACTTCTGAATAACGGTTCCGGAGAACTCTTCCGGTACATCCACATAGGCAAGTTCCATTGGCTCTAATAATTTGCCGCGCTCATCCTTTTGGTAGAGTACTTCGGCTTTACTTACCGCAAATTCGTATCCTTCACGGCGCATATTCTCGATCAGTACCGATAAATGCAGTTCGCCTCGTCCGGAAACTTTATATGCCTCTGTGGTCTCTGTTTCTTCTACTCGAAGGCTGACGTCCGTATTTAATTCACGGAACAGTCTGTCACGGAGGTGTCTGGAGGTTACGTATTTCCCTTCCTTACCAGCCAGAGGGCTGTCATTTACCATGAAATGCATGGCGATGGTCGGCTCTGAAATCTTCTGGAATGGAATCGCATCTACATCTTCCTGTGCGCAAAGAGTATCACCGATATGGAGGTCAGCAATTCCGGAAATGGCAACGATAGATCCGATTGTAGCGGATTGAACTTCCACTTTATTCAGTCCGTCAAACTCATATAATTTACTTATTTTTACTTTTTTCTGTTTTTCCGGCTCGTGATGGTTGACCAAAACAACTTCTTGGTTTACTTTTATAGTACCACGGTCTACTTTACCTACACCAATACGTCCCACATATTCGTTGTAGTCGATGGTACTGATTAATACCTGGGTAGGGGCTTCCGGATCACCTTCCGGAGCTGGAATGTAATCTAAAATTGTTTCAAATAAAGGAGTCATATCCTTTGCTTCATCCGTCATATCCAGAACAGCGTGTCCTGCTTTTGCAGAAGCGTAGACAAATGGGCAGTCTAACTGCTCATCGGAAGCATCCAGGTCCATGAATAATTCCAGGATCTCATCGATAACTTCATTTGGTCTGGCTTCCGGACGGTCAATTTTATTGATACAGACAATTACCGGGAGACTTAATTCAAGGGCTTTGCGGAGAACAAATTTTGTCTGCGGCATAGAACCCTCAAATGCGTCAACTACGAGAACAACACCATTTACCATTTTTAATACACGTTCCACTTCGCCGCCGAAGTCTGCATGTCCAGGTGTATCAATGATGTTGATTTTCGTTCCTTTGTAATAAACGGCTGTATTCTTGGATAAAATCGTAATGCCGCGTTCACGCTCGATATCGTTGGAATCCATGACACGTTCTGCGACTTCCTGATTGGCGCGGAATACACCACTTTGTTTTAACAGCTCATCAACTAATGTGGTCTTACCATGGTCAACGTGGGCGATGATGGCAATGTTACGAATATCTTCTCTTTTCATAAAATGATTTTCCTTCTTTCCATATAATGAACAAAATATAACTCATACAGTTTATCATATTTTTCCCAGATTACAAGGGGTTTTGTCGATTTTAAGGGACATTCATTCAGAATTCTAAAAAAAATAATGAAATTTTAAAATTTTGTGGTTCTAAAAGTGAATTTAGCCGAATAGATATATTAATATACAAAATACGAAAAGAGATACTTCGTAAGAAGAAGGGAGAACTATTATTCATGACAGATAAGATTATTGAAAACAATCAGGTATCCATTATTGGAGAAATTGCATCAGGCTTTACTTTCAGCCACGAGGTGTTTGGGGAGGGATTCTACATGTTAGATGTGCTGGTCAAAAGACTCAGCGATTCCCTGGACAGAATACCGGTGATGATTTCAGAGAGACTGATTGACGTGACACAGGATTACCAGGGAGAATACATACAGATCACGGGGCAGTTCCGCTCCTACAACAGACATGAAGAAAAAAAGAACAGGCTGGTGTTGTCCGTATTTGCCAGAGAGGTCACTTTCGTAGAAGAAGAAAATGACAAGGTGAAGACAAATCAGATATTCCTGGATGGCTTTATCTGTAAGCCGCCGGTATATCGTAAGACACCGCTTGGAAGAGAGATATCCGATATGCTGGTTGCAGTCAACCGCCCATATGGCAAATCGGACTATATTCCCTGCATTTGCTGGGGAAGAAATGCAAGGTTTACTTCCGGTTTCTCCGTAGGTGGACATGTGCAGGTATGGGGACGAATACAAAGCAGAGAGTACATGAAAAAACTGGAGGGAGATATTACTGAAAAAAGAATTGCTTATGAAGTATCGGTAAGCAAATTGGAATATATGGAATAAGTGTTGCATTCTTTATTTAACTGTAGTAAAATAATAAAACTGATAATGTAGTTAGGTATATGGCGGTTTAACCACCGGTCAGTTAAGAGAGGTATGCTATGGATAAAGGTTCAGTACATATATTTTGTGGTGAAGGCAAGGGTAAAACGACTGCAGCTATCGGTCAGGGGATCCGCGCTGCCAGCCAGGGCAAATCTGTGATTGTTATTCAGTTTCTGAAGGGCAGAATGGTCGAAGAGATCAGTTTTCTGCAGCGTTTGGAACCGGAGATTAAACTGTTTCGGTTCGAAAAGTCAGATGAATCCTTTGATAGTCTGAGCGCAGAAGAAAAGGAAGAAGAGGCGCAGAATATTCGCAATGGAATGAATTTTGCAAAAAAGGTTCTGGTAACAGAGGGGTGCGAAGTCCTGATTTTAGATGAAGTACTGGGACTGATTGAACACGGAATTGTGACAATAGATGATATCCGCACTTTAATCGAAGTGAAGGATGATGAGACAGAGCTTATTATGACCGGGATCTGCAACGGCCAGGAACTCTGGGACTGTGTCGATGAAGTGACACAGATGTCGACGATTCATAAAATCGAAAACAATTGTTGACAAGGATTTTTAATGATGCTATAGTTAGAATAACTGAATAGGTTTGATAGAGGTCGCGTGTTTCATCAGTATAAAATTGGATATGTTCAGGCATAGATGAAGATTTTAGAAAGGGAAAGACGCCGAAAGGTGCGGTACCTGTAACCGTATTCTTGGGCATATGGCGAAAAGCTATATGACTGTCATCATAAATTTTATGATGGGGAGCTATCCAAAAGAATTTTTTACGTAATCTTTAGGGGCAGGCTCTTTAGCCTGTCCTTATTTTTTTAAGGAGGAAAAGCACATGGCAATATTTACAGGCGCAGGTGTGGCAATTGTTACACCGATGAAAGAAAATGGAGACGTTAACTTTGAAAAATTAGGAGAGATTCTGGAAGATCAGATCGCAAATGGAACAGATGCAATTGTTATCTGCGGTACGACCGGTGAATCTGCTACTTTGACTCATGAAGAACATTTAGATACAATTAAATATACCATTGATAAAGTAGCAAAAAGAATTCCGGTAATAGCGGGTACAGGATCAAACAGTACAGATACAGCGGTATATTTATCTGTAGAAGCAGAGAAATTCGGGGCTGATGGTCTTCTTCTGGTATCACCATATTATAATAAAGCAACTCAAAAGGGATTGATCAAGCATTATACGACAATTGCAAATGCAGTTAAGATTCCGATTATTTTATACAATGTGCCAAGCCGTACCGGATGTAATATTTTACCGGAAACCGTAGCGGAACTGGTAAGTAACGTGGAAAATATCGTTGGTATCAAAGAAGCAACCGGGAATATTTCCCAGATTGCCAAGCTGATGCAGCTTACGGACGGTAAAATTGATTTGTATTCCGGAAATGATGATCAGGTAGTTCCGCTCTTATCATTAGGCGGTAAAGGAGTTATATCCGTATTATCAAACATTGCACCTCAGCAGACACACGACATGGTGGAAAAGTTCCTTCAGGGGGATATTGAAGGCAGCCGTAAGATCCAGCTGGATGCTCTGCCATTGATCAATGCACTGTTTAGTGAAGTGAATCCGATTCCTGTTAAAAAGGCTATGAATCTGATGGGGATGGAAGTAGGACCCCTTCGCGGACCGTTAACGGAGATGGAAGATGCCAATGCAGAAAAACTTGCAAAAGAAATGGTGGATTTCGGATTAAAACTGTCATAAGCACAATAAGGAGTAACGTATGATAAAGATAATAATGCATGGCTGTAATGGAAAAATGGGCCAGGTGATCAGCCAGATCGTAAAGGAAGATCCCAATGCTCAGATTGCAGCCGGAATAGATATTGTAGACATCAGAGATAATGGATATCCGGTTTTTACAAATATCCGTGAATGTGACGTGCAGGCAGATGTTGTGATTGATTTTGCATCAGCCAAGGCTGAGGATGCACTCCTGGATTTTTGTAAGGAACGCAACCTTCCAGTGGTTGTCTGTACGACTGGGCTTTCAGAAGACCAGATTGCAAGAGTTAAGGAAACCAGTAAAGTAGTAGCGGTATTAAAATCTGCAAACATGTCTCTTGGGGTAAATACCCTTTTGAAATTGCTGCAGGATGCTGCAAAGGTACTGGCGCCTGCCGGATTCGATATGGAAATCGTGGAGAAGCATCATAAACATAAAGTGGATGCTCCCAGCGGAACGGCACTTGCTATGGCTGACAGTATGAATGAAGCTTTGGGAAATCAGTATACCTACAAATTTGACAGAAGCCAGGAACGTAAAGAGCGGGATGCAAAAGAAATCGGTATTTCCGCTGTACGAGGAGGCAATATTGTGGGTGAACATGAGGTTTTCTTCGCAGGAACCGATGAAGTGATTGAGTTTAAGCATACGGCATATTCCAAAGCCATATTTGCCAAAGGTGCTGTGGAGGCTGCTAAATTTCTGGCTGGCAAAGAACCGGGATTCTATGATATGAGCGATGTAATAGCAGCAAAATAAATGAAGTAATGATCTGAACCCCGTAGCAGTCTGCGGGGTTTTTAATCCCAGAGCCTTTTGTGGATCCGTCAAAGCAGAGCGTGTTTTGTGACGCACAGCTGTCAAAAATCAATTTAAAACACGCTCTATAGACTGACCTTGTCGTACAGCCCTGGGGAATATAGAAGCAAGGGGGATATTTTTGTGGAACAGGATTATGAAATGAGATATTTAAAAAGTCTTGCTAAGCTCTATCCTACGATAGCGGCAGCTTCAACAGAAATTATTAACCTCCAGTCCATTTTGAACCTGCCAAAGGGAACGGAACATTTTTTGACTGACATTCATGGAGAATATGAACAGTTTCTTCATGTGCTGAAAAATGGCTCCGGGTCTGTCCGTAGGAAAATTGATGAAGAATTTGGAAATACCTTAAGTAGCCGGGACAAAAAAAGCCTGGCTACTTTAATTTATTATCCGAAGCTCAAATTGGAACTGGTGGAGAAGACGGAAGATAATCTGGAAGACTGGTATAAGATTACCCTGCACAGGCTGATACAGATCTGTAAGCGTGTGGCATCCAAATATACCAGATCAAAGGTGCGTAAGGCATTGCCCAAGGACTTCTCCTATGTAATTGAAGAGCTGATTACGGAAAAAGAAGAGGTACAGGATAAAGAAGCCTACTATAATTCAATCCTGAATACGATTATTCGGATTGGAAGTGCAAAGGAAATGATTATTGCCCTGAGTAATCTCATTCAGCGGCTGGTTATTGATCATATACATATTGTGGGAGATATATTCGACAGGGGACCAGGACCTCATATCATTATGGACAGGCTGATGACCTATCATTCTGTGGATATCCAGTGGGGAAATCACGATGTCGTGTGGATGGGTGCGGCGGCTGGACATAAAGCCAGTATTGCAAATGTCATCCGTATTGCGGCGCGCTATGGGAATCTGGATATGCTGGAAGAAGGGTATGGAATCAATCTGATTCCTCTTGCAAACTTTGCCATGAACACTTATGGGAATGATAAGTGCAGCTGCTTTAAGATTAATTATGATAAGGAAGAATATAATACCAAGGATCTGGAATGGGACTGCAGAATGCAGAAGGCAATAGCGATTATTCAGTTCAAGCTGGAAAGCCAGGTTATCATGCGCCGCCCGGAATTTGAGATGGAAGACAGGCTTTTGCTGGATAAGATTGATTATGAAGCAGGTACGATTCAACTGGAAGGCAAGGTTTATCCGTTATCTGATAGGAATTTCCCAACGGTAGACCCTAAGAATCCTTATGAACTCTCGGCTGCGGAAAAAGAGGTTATGGACCGCCTGCAATCTGCCTTTATGAAATGTGAAAAGCTGCAAAAGCATGTGAGATTCTTGTTTTCCCATGGGAGTTTATATAAAATCTTTAATTCCAATCTGCTATATCACGGATGCATGCCGCTAAATGAAGACGGCAGCTTTAAAAAGGTAAAGGTTTTTGGAACGGAATACAGCGGAAAAGCGCTTTATGATATTTTAGAGATCTATGCAAGAAAGGGTTATTATTCTGTATTGGATAAAGAGGAACGGGAAAAAGGGCAGGATATTCTCTGGTATATCTGGAGCAATGGGAATTCTCCTGTTTTCGGAAAAGATAAAATGACCACCTTTGAACGTTATCTGATTAAGGACAAAGAAACCCATCATGAAGAAAAAAATCCGTATTACCGCTATATTGAGAAAGAAGAGACGGTCAACCGTATTCTGGAAGAGTTCGGACTGGATATGAACCAGTCGCATATTATCAATGGGCATATGCCGGTGCAGCTTTCCAAGGGAGAAACACCGGTGAAATGCAATGGCAAGCTGTTGATTATTGACGGGGGATTTTCCAAGGCATACCAGAAGGTGACCGGAATTGCAGGTTATACCCTGGTCTATAATTCTTATGGACTTCGTCTGGTAGCACATGATCCATTTACTTCTATGGAGGATGCGATTGCAAAAGAGACAGATATACATTCTGAGAGTATGGTCGTAGAGCAGATGATGCGCCGCAGGCTGGTTGCGGATACGGATATTGGTAAAGAACTGCAGCAGACGATCAAGGAACTGGAAAGCCTGCTGTCAGCATACCGGCATGGAATTATTACTGAAAAGATTTAGAATTGGCGGTTTTGGCAAAATGGAGCTTCGCTTTTAGGCGTAAGCTCCATTTTTTATTTATAGTGTTGTTAATCATTAAGTAAAACGCTTTCTCTATTTTATCTGTGATTTTGTACAGAAAATATTGATGTATACTCCTTATTATGATAAAAATAACATATAAAACAGAGTAAATGAGTTGATTTAAATGGGTACTAGTGAAAACAGTTTCCCAAAAAGGAGGAAAATCATGAAAAGAGGGTTAAGTGTAATTTTATGTGCTGCTATGGTATCAGGAACATTGGCAGGATGCAGTTCAGTCAACAGTAATACGAGTGAACAGCAAAATGTGAATACGGACAATAAGGAAAGTACGGAGAACGGGGGAAGCTCAGAGAATAAGGTAGGAACAGAGAATGAAGAAAGTACGGAGAATAAGGTAGGAACAGAGAATGCGGAAAGTACAGAAAAAATGGAATCCTCCAGCGTGAAAATCTGGCATGACGGGGATGAGGCTATCATGAAGACAATTCAGGATACTGTCAATAAAACCCTGGAAAAGGATCAGATAAACGTAACATTTGAAAAGAAAACAGGATTAACGGATCAGATCAAGTTATATGGCAACGATGCTGAAAATGGACCGGATATGTATCTGTATGCACATGATTCTCTGGGAACGTTTGTTGAAATGGGAGTTCTGGCGCCTATTACCGATGTGATTGGCAAAGAAGAACTGCAGAATCTTCTGCCAATGACGGTGGACGCCGGTGTGTATAAAGAAAAGCAGTATCTTCTGCCCGTTTATTTTGAAACACTTCTGCTGATGTACAATAAGGATCTGTGGCAGGGAGAGATCCCGGATACTACGGAGGGGATTTATGACTATATGAAAGCAAATACAGATACGGCAAATGGTACTTATGCATTAGTGAACCAACATTCTACCGCGTATAATGTTTCTCCGTTCATCAATGGGTTTGGCGGTTATATCATCAATGAAAAAGGGGAACCGGGATTAAATGTCAAAGAGACGAAAGAAGCAATTACCTATAATAAAAAGTTTGCGGACCTGGAAGCGGATGGAGATTATAATACGGTGACGACACTATTTAATGATAAAAAAGCGGCAGCCATTATTGGCGGACCCTGGCTGGTTTCCGGAATAAAAGATGCAGGAATTAATTTAGGCATCAAGTCGTTATCGGATATCAAATTGCCAAATGGAAAAGCGCTGGCACCTTATGCCGGGATTCAGGGGGTAGGCGTCATGGCACATGCGGTAAATGATAAGAAGGATGTGATGGGAAAAGTCCTGACGGCAATGCTGGATGTGAATCTGGGTATTGCTTTGGCAAAAGATTCTAACTGTGCACCTGCTAACGAAAAGGCTTATGATGATCCTGATGTAGCGGGCAATGAAATGATTGCGGCGATAAAAAAGACTGCCCAGACTGCACAGCCCATGCCGAATATTCCGGAGATGAGCGTAATGTGGGGACCGGCAGAATCGCTTCTGGCAGCAGTAAATAAGTCTGGCGAAGATGTAGACCAGGCAGCAGATCAATACCAAAAAGAAGCGGAGTCCGCTATTTCTGATATGAAATAAATGCAGAGTGGGCAGTGATGTCCACTCTCTTCAAACATGTTCTAAAAAAAGGAGTCAGAGATGAATAAAAAGAGAAAATTACTGCCGTGGCTGTACTGTACTCCGGCAGTAATCTTAATTGGAGCCATTGTTATCTTTCCAATTTTATATACCGGATATATTTCCCTCACCAATATGAATCTGTATCATTGGTTTGATTTTAAATTTATAGGCTTAAAAAACTATGAGCGGGCATTGCTGAAAATTGATTCCGGATTTCTGTCTGCTCTTTTCACTACTATAATCTGGACTGTCCTGAATATGGTCATACAGGTTGGCGTTGCTTATCTGATCGCCCTGGGATTAAATGTGAAGGGCTTAAAGTTAAGCAGATTCTATAAAACGCTTTTGATGTTCCCCTGGGCAATGCCGGCATATGTTTCCATCCTTTTATGGCGGGTGGGGATGTTTAATACGGAGTTCGGATTATTTAATAAGGTACTGTCAGCCCTGGGAATGCCCAAAGTGGAATTCCTTTCCCAAAATGTTCCGGCATTTATGTCCAGCATGGTTCTGAACCTGTGGATGGCACTGCCGTTTATGATTATGATGATTGATGGGGCGCTGCAGAGTATCGATCAGAGCTATTATGAAAGCGCAAAGTTAGACGGTGCGGGGCCGTTTAAACGAAATATTTATATCACGATTCCGGCATTAAAACCAATTATGGCACCTGCTGTAATTATGACCACCTTTACTACATTTAAGCAGTTCGATATCATCTATCTGCTGACCAAGCAAAAAGGCTCATTATCTGGTGCAACACTGGATACCATTATAACTTATGCCCATGAAAATGCTTTTGTTTCCAATAATTATGGGCTTTCTTCCGCTGTATCAATCATTATATTTGGATTTATCATACTGTTTTCATTTTTTACAAATCGTGGATTGAAGGAGGAACTATAATGGGCAGACGTAAAATAAAAAATTTACTTGGATTAACCGTCCTGAATCTGGTTTTTATCGTTTTGTGCTTAACCGGGCTTATTCCGATTCTATATGCCCTGTCTCTTTCCTTTAGCAATGGCTCATCGGCACTTTCTTCGGGACAGTTTTTTATCCCTCAGGAGTTTACCTGGGAGAACTATCGCTCTATATTGGTAAATGAGCCGTTTTTACTGTGGCTGAAGAATTCGGTTGTACTAAGTGTGGGAACCATGATTTTCGCAATGGGAACGGCGGTAACGGCATCCTACTCCTTTTCCCGGTTCCGTTATAAAGGAAGAAAACAGATCTTACGGCTGCTTTTACTGTTGAATGCTTTTCCCCAGATTCTTTCCATGTTTGCAATTTTCCGGCTGTTTAAGACGTTCCATCTGCTGAATTCTAATATCGGTCTTGTCATCATCTATGCAGGATCCATGTGCATTTTTGCTATCTGGAATATGAAAGGGTACTTTGATACCATACCGGTGGAGATTGAAGAGGCATCTAAGATTGATGGCGCCAGTAATTTTCAGTTACTGTACCGGATTGTACTGCCATTGGCAAGACCCGCTATAATTGTGACTGCGGTAATGGTTTTGATTTTTGTGTGGAATGAATATCTCTTTGCTACCACATTTATGATGAATGCGGATCATTATACCCTTGCAGGCGGATTGTATCAGCTGCAGTCAAGTGATTACAGCAGAAGCTGGCCTTTGTTTTCGGCAGCAGCGATTCTGGTATCTATTCCAATTTTAGTCGTTTTCTTCTGTATACAAAAATATATGATATCCGGATTGACAGCCGGAGGTGTGAAAGGTTAGGTGTTTCAAATGGAGAAAAGTGCAATTTTACATATACCCCAGTCTGAATACGCATTTGTAAGAAGCGGGAATGTCCTGACAATCAGGCTGAGGGCAAAAGCGGGGGACTTAACCGGGTGTTCCCTTTACTATGCTGACCGGGCAGACATGCATACACCGGTGGAGTTTGCATATCTGCCCATGAGAATGGTTCTCAGGGATGCACTTCATGATTATTATGAAGTGACATTTCAAAGCCCATACGATAGGGTTTGTTATTATTTTAAACTGGAAAAACAAATGGAGTGGACCTATTATTACGGGGACCGATTTACCAGGGAATTAGCCGATCTGGATATCCGTGGGCAGATTGTGGAAGGGCGCAGTGAGTATTACCAATATCCCTATATGCTGCGTCAGGAAGAACAACAGATCCCGGACTGGTTCCAAAACGCAGTGGTTTATAACATTTTCCCGGACAGCTTTGCAAATGAAAAAGAAAACTTGAAAATACAAAGCCATGATATTCTTACGGAAAGCGGAAACAGAAGTAAGAGCAGACTGGGGGGAACCATAAAAGGCATTCTGATGAATCTGGACTATATACAGGAGCTGGGATTTAACTGCATTTATCTGAATCCTATCTTTTCAGCAGGAGAATACCATAAATATGATATCTGGGACTACTATCATGTAGATCCCTGCCTGGGTACGGACGAAGACTTCGGCTGCCTTGCGGACGAAGTGCATAGACGTGATATGCATTTGATCATAGATGGCGTGTTCAATCACTGCAGCTGGCATTTTTTTGCCTTTGAGGATGTGGTGCGCAATGGAGAAAACTCCGTATATAAAGATTGGTTTTATGATTTGGAATTTCCGGTTGTACGCCCGGAAGATGAAAAATTGCCAAACTATGCCTGCTTTGCTTATGAGAAAAAAATGCCTAAGCTCAATACAGCTAATAAGGAAGTGCAGCAGTATTTTGCCGATGTGAGCCGTTATTGGATAGAAAAATATCATATAGACGGGTGGCGGCTGGATGTGGCAAATGAGGTGTCGAAAGAGTTTTGGCGTCATTTTCGCCAGGCAGCAAGAGTCATAAATCCGGAAATTGTCCTGATTGGCGAAGTATGGGAAAATGCCCGGGTCTGGCTAAAAGGTGATATGTTTGATTCTGTTATGAATTATGAATTCCGGGGGCTTTGCCGCGACTTTTTTGCATTGGGAAAGATGGATGGCGAAACCTTTGCTACTTCTATGGCAAAGATGTATTACCGCTATCCGGATCATGTATCTGACTGCCAGCTGAATCTCCTTGACAGCCATGATGTGCCGCGTTTCCTTTCGTTGTGCGGCGGTGATCTTAAGAAATGGAAGCTGGCATTCCTGGTATTGGCATTTTATCCCGGAATACCAAGTTTATTTTATGGGGATGAAAAAGGAATTGAGGGAATTAAGGAGTTTGCATACCGAAGTCCTATGAAGTGGGAGGAGAGGAATGAGACAACTGCCTTTGTAAAAGAAGTCATGAAGATCAGAAAGAAGTTTGTTAAAAGCGGCATGAAAGGAAGACTATATGTGCCGGAGAACCAGAAGAACCTGCTGATACTAGAGCGAAGAGATGAAAATGAAGTAATAGAGATTCGAATGAATACTGGGGTAGATTTATGTGGGATGGATTTATGCGGTATGGAAGAGAAGGAAGAAAGCACAGCTCTGTACGGGGAAGGGATATCCGAGGAAAGCATTGGGGCTTCCGGCTTTGTGATTAATTACCGAAAGGAAGCTTCTGAGTAATCAGGTAATAAATACGGCAGCGTGGGATTCACGCTGCCGTTTATAAATCAAAACCCTGACCCCAAATAACAAGCCGTTTTTTTGATTACCAGTTTATTTCTACATTCCCCTCATTTACAGGAACCGTATAAATGTGATTGTTTCCGTTCTGCCAGGTTACCTTGCCATTGCTGTCCTTACGGATAGCTTTAAACTCAATGGTTTGCCCTACGGGAAGATAAGCCGTCAAAGTCCAGGTGGGATAGTCGGGGCAGGTTGCGGGACCGGCTGCCAGATCCGTATTCCAATTACCCAGTTCCGGCGTATTGCCGGCAATATAAATATTTTCACCCCAGGCTGTGGCAGCGTTGCGTATGGTAAAGGTAACTTTTGACAACTGGGAAGGGGCTGGGTTCGGAGCGTAAATTTTGGACTGGTTCCCGTTTAACGTAATGGTTACTTTCCCATCACTGCTGACAGCTATGCGGTCGTTTTCATCCATCGTATTTACCAGCACGGTACCTGGTGCCAGGGTGCTCTCAGCACGAACCGACATCGTGACAGTTTCTGCGCCCTCTGCATTGCGAAAAGCACAGATCAGTTCCTGTCCTTCATTTTCACCGCTGTCTATTCTTCTGGAAAATGCATAGAAATGAGTGGATGTCCACATTTCACGCTGAGTTCCGTCCTGAAGAGCCGGATATTGGCTGCGCAGGCTGTTTAAGCGGGAGATGAGCTGATAGGTGTCGGTGTCAGTGTTGAAATAATCGTTGATTACATTGCCGTCAGCGTCTTTTGTCACCATGGACCATCGGTTCCAGGTATCCGCAATGCCATCAATCAGCTTGCCGTTTGCATTTCCGCGGTTTTGTTCCGTTCCCTGGAATACGACCGGAATACCCCGGGCGGTAAACAGGAAGGTCAGGGCATTTTGCAGTTTGTTTATATCGCCTCCGGCTTCCGTTAAGAAGCGGTTTCTGTCATGGTTATCTATAAAAGTTACCATGTCATTTGCATGGGTGCCGTATAAATAATCCTGGTCAAAAATGGATTGCAGTGATATTTCGGAGGTGTTGTTGAAGTTCTGTCCCTTTGCAAAATCATTGACAATAGCCTGGAACAGAGGGAAATCCAGCATGCCGGTTTCTCCGTTATCACCAACCCAGTCCTTGATGAAATTTACATCCATATCAAAATTTTCACCGAAAGTAGCCACATTTAACAGGTTCTGAAGTTCGTTAATATCGGAAGGATACATACATTTAGCCGCATCCACACGTGCCGCATCCGCTCCGGTTTCATCAAACCAGTTTTTGATAGAACCAAACATAGCGGCTTTTGCATCCGGGTTGTGATAGTCGATATCATCCAGGCCTCCCAGATCATGGTCTTCCAGCATCTGCGTACTTTCCGGGGTATGGGGCAGTTCTTTAGAAAAATCAATATCTCCCAGATTGTGGTACCAGCTTATGTTGTCAAAAGGAGCCGCGGGTTTTAGCTGGGTACCCTCTTTTAAACCGGTATCGGTAAGATAATGGGCATCGCTTCCGGTTCCCTGTAGATAATCTCCCACATGGTTTGGCACAATATCGAAAATTACTTTAATATCATTCTGATGACAGAGATCTACCAGTTCTTTCAGCTTTGCTTTACTGGCATCCGGATCTTCCGTACCGAAATACCGGCTTGCCCTGTTGGGATCAAATACATTGTAGCCGTGATAGGCGGTCGGCCACTGTTTGCCGGATGCATCCGGCACGCCCCAAAGCTGTGGATCTGAAACCGGAGAAATCCAAATAGCAGTGTAGCCCATTCCTTTTATGTAGGGGATTTTGTCTATAATACCCTGCCAGTCACCGCCATGCATATACCGGAAATCATCCTGGCTGTTTTCGGTATAGCGAAAGGCTTCACCGGCCGCATTATTTCCGGAGTCGCCGTCATAGAAACGGTCTACCATAATCTGATAGATGGATTCACCCCTGAGGGATGTGGCGGCATAGGCATTCGCGGGCAGCAATGTGACCGAGAGCAAAATCATACATAAGAAACAAAACAGGTACCGGGGCAGCTTTTTCATTTTACTAAATTTCATACTCTTCCTCCTTAAATGGGAAAACGATTTACTGGTTTGAAACTGCAAATAAAACAAAGTGCTTAATAAAACCTTACATATCATGATATATATGTGGAATTATACTATATATTTTGTAATGATCAATATAATAATGGGTAAAATGATTGAATAAATTAGGAAAGCGCTTTAATATATAGATAAGATTGAGCACAGGAGGTGCATTTATGAAAATAACAATAAAAGATGTTGCAAGAGAGGCCGGTGTTTCCATTTCAACGGTGTCCAAAGTAATCAATGATGCTCCCACGATTTCAGATGCCACAAAAGTCCGCGTGAAGGAGATCATGGAAAAACTGCATTACCAGCCAAATTCCCAGGCAAGTAATTTTGCAAGGCAAAAAACAAACAATATCATATTCCTGACAAAGTTAGAGCAAGGCATTGCGTTCTCCAATCCCCACATGTTCGAAATAATGTGCGGGGTGCAGAAGATACTTGGGGCTAAGTCCTATAATATGAGCTTTACAGGAGCAGACAGTAAGGAAGAGGCATTCTCCATCGCAAAAGATGCCATAGCCAGAAAACGTGCTGACGGAATTGTGGTTCACGGTTCCGCCACATCAAAAGAACTGGCTGAATTACTGGTAAGTGAAGCATTCCCCCATATATTAATTGGAAAACCCAGGTTTAGAAGCCCGGTGTGCTGGATTGATATTAATAATTGCATCTCAGGAGAAATGGCTGCAACTCATCTGGCGGAGTATGGATATACCAGAATTGCATTTGTGGGCGGAAGAAAAGAAGACGAGATTTCCACAGACAGGCTACTGGGCTTTACTTCAGCCATGCGGGAAAATGGACTTGGTGTGCCGGAACATTTTATCAAACACGGTACCTATACCAAGGAAAGTGGTTATCGGCTTACACGGGAACTATTGGATGCAACCGAGAGACCGGAAGCGATTATCTGCGAAAATGACAAGATTGCTTATGGTGTCATGCGGGCGCTGGATGAGCAGAAAGTTCTGGTGCCGGGGCATATGTCCGTCATTTCCTTTGATGATTTCCCTTTATCCCATATGATCGAGCCGCCTATGACGGTAGTAGATATTGATGTTTACGACATGGGGATTCAGGCGGGAAAACTTTTGCTCCAGAAAATCAGGCATCCACTGCTGCAGGTTCAGTATTATACAACCCTTCCCAAACTGGTAGTTCGGGAAACCACATGCAGGAAAAAGACATTCTAAAATTTTGATAAAAATTTATCAATACCCTCTTCACAAATGGAAACTTTCATGTTATAGTATCAATAACAGTTATTGATATCAAATGAATTTATAAGCATACATTAAAGGAGGATATTTTCATGTCAAATTGTAGTTCCTGTTTCAGCTGCAACACCTGCAAAAGTGCAGACAAACCTTTGGAGGCTTTTATTAAGACATTACCTATGGAGACATCTCATCACAGGGTTGAATCCCAGTCTACAAAATGCGGTTTTGGACTGCAGGGCGTCTGTTGCCGTCTCTGTGCCAATGGACCGTGCAGAATTACCCCGAAATCCCCTAGAGGTATCTGTGGTGCAGATGCAGATACCATTGTTACCAGGAATTTCTTAAGGGCAGTGGCAGCTGGAAGCGGATGTTATATCCATGTTGTGGAAAATACGGCGCTGAACCTTAAGAATACGGCACTTGCTAAGGGTAAGATCCGTTCCGAAGCCTCCCTTCGCAATTTAGCTGAAGTACTTGAAATCGAAGGTGAAGATGTTTATGATCTGGCGGTAAACGTTGCCGATGCGGTATTGGCAGATCTCTATAAGCCGGAATATGTACAGATGGAATTAATTGAGAAGCTGGCTTACAGCAAACGCCTTGATGCATGGAAAGCACTTGGAATTATGCCGGGCGGATCCAAGTCAGAAGTATTCTCAGGTGTAGTAAAATGTTCCACGAACCTGAATTCCGATCCTATGGATATGCTGGTTCACTGCCTGAAGCTGGGAGTTTCCACCGGTGTATATGGTCTGATGCTTACAAATCTGTTAAATGATATCCTGTTAGGGGAACCGGAGATTCGTTTTGCACCGGTGGGACTTAACGTAATTGACACGGATTATATCAATATTATGATTACCGGACACCAGCACTCCATGTTTACATATATCCAGGACCGTCTGATTGAGGAAGACGTAGTGGCGAAAGCGAAAGCAGTCGGCGCAAAAGGATTTAAACTGGTTGGCTGTACCTGTGTAGGCCAGGATCTTCAGCTTCGTGGTGCACATTATACAGAGATATTTGACGGCCATGCAGGCAATAACTATACAAGTGAAGCAATTCTGGCTACCGGAGGAATTGATGCGGTTCTTTCTGAATTCAACTGTACGCTGCCTGGCATTGAACCTATTTGTGAAGAACTTCAGATTAAGCAGATCTGTATTGATGATGTGGCGAAGAAGAGAAATGCAGAGCTGATTCCATTTAAATTTGAGAGCAGGGTAGAAGACGGGGACCGTATCATCGATGAAATTATTGCGGGATACGTTGCACGCCGCGGCAGCGTGGAAATGAATCTCCTTCCGGAACACGGAAATAAAAACACATTAACCGGCGTCAGCGAAATTTCCCTGAAAAAATTCCTGGGTGATTCCTGGAAGCCATTAATTGACTTAATTGTATCCGGAAAAATCAAAGGTGTGGCTGGCGTTGTAGGATGTTCCAGTGTTGCTTACGGACATGATACTTTAACGGTAGAGCTTACCAAAGAGCTGATTAAAAGAGACATTATTGTCCTCAGTGCAGGATGTTCTTCAGGCGGTATCGAGAACTGCGGACTGATGACACCGGAAGCAGCAGAGCTTGCAGGACCGAACTTAAAAGAAGTATGTAAATCTCTTGGAATCCCTCCGGTATTGAATTTTGGTCCATGTCTTGCAATTGGAAGACTGGAAATGGTGGCAACGGAACTGGCAAAAGAAATCGGCATTGATATTCCACAGCTTCCGCTGGTATTATCTGCAGCACAGTGGCTGGAAGAGCAGGCGCTTGCAGACGGATGCTTTGGTCTGGCACTGGGACTGCCCCTTCACCTTGGCGTACCTCCTTTTGTAACCGGAAGTTCACTGGTAACAAAAGTACTGACAGAAGACATGAAAGCACTGACAGGAGGTCAGGTAATTATTGACGGAGATGCAAAATCATCCGCTGATACTTTAGAGAAAATCATAGAAGAAAAGAGAAGTGCTCTTAATATCTAGAAAGGTGGCGCCTTATGAAACGTATATTTGTGGACGCATCTAAATGTGACGGATGCAAGAACTGCAGCATTGCCTGTATGAATGCCCACCGTAAGACATCTGGTACCATCTATGACCTGTGCCTGACGGACCCGGAAAATGAATCCCGGAACTATATTTATAATGATGGAAAGGGCGGATATGCTCCGGTATTCTGCCGCCACTGCGATGAACCGGACTGTGTGGGTGCCTGCATGAGCGGAGCATTGGTGAAAAATCTGAAAACCGGGCTGGTGGATTACGACAGGGATAAATGTGCAGCATGCTATATGTGTGTAATGAACTGTAAATTCGGGGTTCCAAAGCCCGATTATTCCAGAACCTATATGATTAAATGTGATTTCTGTCAGGATAAAGCAGAAGGCCCGTCTTGTGTGGCAGCCTGTCCGAAGCAGGCAATCTTTGTAAAGGAGGTGTAACATATGGAGAGATTTGTAATCATCGGAGCAGGTGCCGCCGGAATCAAAGCGGCAGAACGTATTCGAAAAATGGAAGATGATGCGGAAATTACAGTAATTTCTATTGATGATCAGGTGCATTCCCGCTGTATGCTGCACAAAGTCCTGGGCAAAGAGCGGACAGAAAAAGGAATTAATTTTGTTCCGGAGAATTTTTTTGAAATAAATAATATCCGTTTTATTGACACAGAAGCCGTAACGCAGGTGGATACAGAAAAGCAGGAAATAACGTTGTTCTGCGGAGCCTTTGTCCCTTATGACAAGCTGCTTCTGGCAACCGGCTCCTCTTATGTGGTGCCGCCGATACCTCATTTCCGTGAGGCTGAGAATGTCTTTGGCTTCCGTGATCTGAGCGATGCAAGGGCGATACAGACTGCCCTGGACACCTACGGAAAAAATGTATTTATCGTAGGATCCGGGCTGGTTGGACTGGATGCGGCGTCAGCCTTGACCCATCTGGGAGCCAGGGTTACCATAGCAGAAATGGCAGATCGTGTAATGCCCCTTCAGACAGATGCTTATGCGGCAAGTGTCTATCAGGCGGCATTTGAAAAGGCGGGATGCAGCTTTAAACTTGGGGTGTCTGCAAATGATTCCGTGGTAGATGACAATGGAAATATCATAGCGGTTCAGCTGTCCAATGGGGAAAGTATTCCCTGCGATTTTATCATTGTGGCAGCAGGAGTCCGTCCGAAGGTGGATTTTCTAAAGGACAGCGGCATTGAAATAGAACGCGGAATCGGGGTAAATGAATTTTTACAAACGAATATTCCAAATGTCTATGCAGCAGGTGATGTGACAGGCTTATCCGGTGTATGGCCCGATGCCATGGAGCAGGGAAAAACTGCCGCAATGAATATGTGCGGTGCAGTGCTGGAATACGAAAAACCGTATCCTTTTAAAAATACCAGTAATTTCTATGGAATAACTATGCTTTCAGTGGGAAAACTGGATGATAAAGAAGAAGGCGTTAAGATCTTTACCCAGAAGGGAAAAGACAGCTATAAGAAAGCCTTTATAAAGGATGGAAAACTTCAGAGCATTCTGATCCAGGGAGATATTTCCAACACCGGTATCTATTTATATCTGATCCGAAAACAGATTCCCCTGGGAGATTTGTCAGAAAAGGTATTTAATTTGTCTTTTGCAGATTTTTATGGGTATAATGAAAATACCGGCGCATACGAATTTGCTGGATAAATTTTAAAAATATGTTATAATACAGTTTATAGTTTTCAAAAGACTTACATTATTTAAAGGAGGTGAAACAATATGAAAAAATATATTTGCGAACCATGCGGATATGAATATGATCCCGAAGTTGGTGATCCAGATGGCGGAATCGCTCCTGGAACAGCATTTGAAGATATTCCAGAAGACTGGGTTTGCCCAATCTGTGGTATGGGAAAAGATGTTTTTGTAGAAGCTGAATAATTGCATTTACAAAAAGATACTTAAGTATGCATATACCGGCAAAGGATTTATTGCTGCCGGGTAAAGAAAAAGCTGCCACGCAGTACGGTGAAATAGAAAATGGATCCGTATCTGATGGCAGCTTTTTCTTAAGATAATCTAAATAAGTGATACAATTACGATGCAATGCTGAAGAGTTTATAAAATTTTCCAGTAAAAGTTGCTTTTTGGCGTAGAAAGTTTTATAATAAAATGGATTATAAGGTGAAATCTGGTAATACTTATAATTGAGGAAAATTAAGGAGGAATAAATAATGAAGAGGATATCATTGTTTTTTGCAGCATTATTGGTTACGGTATCTTTAGCAGGATGCGGCGATAAAGATAAGGAAACAGAACCGCAGACACTGGCAGTGACCGAAGCTCCGACTACAGCACAGACGGAGACTCAGACACAGACTACAGAACCGCAGACAGAGAGCAGCACGGATAAGACAAGAGAATTAAACGGACTCGTTACAGGGGTGACAGCGGATTCCGTTGATATTCAGACAGCAAGGGGCAAGAAGCTTACATTTACAACAACAGGCGCACAAGTGCAGACAACTGCAGAGCTGAAGGCGGGTAGCCAGATTACCATCCTGTACAAAGGCAAAGTAGTGGACACAGATACATCGGGAGCAAAGGTATCTGGAATTAAAGATATGGATGCAAGCGCTGAAAAGATTACAGAAGGTGAGCAGATTGTTGCAGAAACAGCTGATCCGAATGCAACCGGAGGAACTTTAAACGGAACAATTTCTGAAATCACAGGAGAAAGAATTGTAATTCTTGGTGATGATGGCGATTCCTATTATTTTACACATGACAAATGTAAGATGGTACTTGGAAATGGTATTCAGGATACAAATTATGTATCAGTAAAATTCACAGGCGACGTATATGGTCCTGAAATTGTACCGGCGGTAGAGATTACCGACAATACAACAAATTCAGCACCACAGACGGAAAACAGTACGAAAGTCACAGGAACTATCACAGATGTTACAATGAGCACCCTTTCTATTTCAGCAGATGATGGACAAGAGTTAACCTTTAATATCAGCGGAGTACCTGTAAATATTACAGGCGGTCTTATGATTGGTGAAACTGTTGGCATTAACTACACAGGTGATGTAAGCAGTGCAAAAGTTACATCGATTACCGATACCACCGGCGGCACCAGTACAGATGCCGGAACCAACAGCGGTGAAACAAATGCGGGTACAGATTCAAATGCTTCTTCAGAATCAAACGCAGCAACCGAGTCTAATGCATCAGATGCAGGACAAGGTGAAAATAATAATGCAGATGTGAATGCTGCACAGTAGTAAGAAAGATTTTCAGACAAGCTCCAGTACAGTAGATATCTGCTGTACCGGACTGGTTGATGATTTAAAGGGGAATATGCATGGGGCATCAGAGCATATTCCCTTATTTTATTTTAAAATAAATTTGTATGTTTCACACAATAATGAAAATTAAATTACAGGAGGAAAATATAGATGTCAGTTTTATTTGTAGAATATCCAAAATGCACTACTTGCCAGAAAGCGAAGAAGTGGCTGAAAGAACATCAGGTGGAATTTGAAGACCGCCATATAAAAGAAGAAAATCCAAATGCTGCAGAGCTTAAAGAATGGCATGGAAGAAGCGGACTTCCTTTAAAAAGGTTTTTTAATACCAGTGGAATGGTATATAAGGAATTGAATCTGAAAGAAAGAATCCCGCAAATGAGTGAAGAAGAACAATATGAGATCCTGGCAACCGATGGAATGCTGGTTAAGAGACCGCTGGTGGTTGGGGATGATTTTGTACTGGTTGGTTTTAAAGAAAAAGAGTGGGAGGAAACGCTCTAGCAGTATTTGCCGAGCCGGTTGCAAAAGATGAAGAAAGAGCGGAATAACGATGCAGTTAAGGTGAAGGCTGCGATTTTTGATATGGACGGATTGATGTTTGACACGGAAAAGCTGGCAGCAGATGGATGGAAATATGCAGGGGATGTTCTGGGATTTGAAATTGACGATGAGAAACTTTCGCAGACTCGTGGAAGAAATGTGGCAGATGCTAGAAATCTTTTCTTTCAATGGTATGGTGACCAGGTGGATTACGATGAGGCACGAAGTCTTCGGTGTGAATACTTAAACAATAGACTGAACCAGTATGGAATGCCCATGAAAGAAGGGTTAACCGAGCTTTTAGCGTTTCTAAAGGAAAAGGGCTATAAAAGGGCTTTGGCAACATCCACCCATCGTAATACGGTGGAATGGTATTTTGAACTGGCGGGACTACCAATGGATTTTGATGCTGTTGTGTGTGGTGATGAAGTGGAACATAGCAAACCTGCGCCTGATGTTTTTTTAAAGGCTGCTAAAAAACTGGATACAGATCCCCAAAAGTGCCTGGTTTTAGAAGATAGTCCAAATGGAATCCGTGCTGGAGCCTGTGCCGGGTGTAAGGTTGTCATGGTTCCGGACCTGGATCAGCCAACGGTGGAAATAGAGAAATTATGTATGAAAATATGCGAAAATCTCAGAGATGTTATAAGGATATTAAATTAATTTGAACCATAAAAAACAGAATAAGGCAGTTTGGTCACAAGACAAAAAAAATGTCGAAAATTGATGGAAATATGTGACTAAAACTATTGACAAATTTACCAACTTAAGGCATCATAGAAGTATGAATTAAGGGAAAGTCTGTCGAAAAAACAATTGTTTGTAGATGACGAGCAGTTGTTTTTTTAAACTCTGAATATGGTAAATTATGGAGATTTTAAGACTGCCCCAAGACCATAATTATGAGGAAGGAGAATATGATGAAAAGAGTATTGGCAGGTTTATTAGCCATGATTCTTCTGTTTACAAGTGTTGATGTAACAGCATTTGCAGCAGGGAATGAAAAGGACACTGCAGCTAACACAAACGGCAACGGTGATATTAGCGTAGTCCTGGATCTCAGCTATCCGGAAGCATTGAATACTGTTCAGCAAAAAAATATGAAAGCGCAGCTGCTGAATGGATCCGGAAGTGTTTTGGCTGAAATCGATTTAGGTGAAAAAACAGAGGATGAAAAAGGTTTTCCTATATCAGAAAACCAAAATGGAACCGCAAAAATGGAGGCTCTGAACAGTTTCGGAGTTCCGATCACCACAGAGTCTGAGGTGAATTACTACAATGTCAGTTTTACGAATTTACCAAATAACAGTGATTATCAGATTGCATTAAAGGGAAAGGGGTATAAATCTTACCTGTCTGATAAAATTACACTGAAAGATTTCTCAAAAAAAATTGTTCTGGATACAAAGAGCCAGGCATTTACTATGGGAGATGTAAATGGTGACGGTGCTGTAACTGACAAGGATCTGGCAGTGATAGAGACTGCATTAGGTACAAAAGATATTGCAGCAGGTTCTAAAGATGCTGCAGCAGATCTAAACTGCGATGGTACCGTTGACATCAAGGATATTGCATTGGTGAACCGTAACCGCAGTGCTGTGGGACAGGCAGTATTATATGATACGGAAGTCATTGCAGCGGCAGTGGCAACGATGAAGGATCTGCCTGAGGATGTGACTGTAACTACAGGTGCTGCAGAAGATATATTGAAACCAAACTCCGCACCTGTAACATTTGAAACAACTGAAGGTAAAAATCTGAGTATTCCGGTGTCATTTGAACAGCCAGTACAGATGGAACAGATTGAGATCGCATCCCCATCTTCCTCCGGCGCAATTGAAGCAGGAGTGGCAACGGTAGATTACGAAGAAAATGGAAAGATCTATACGGAAAAATTTGAGTTCTCCAATGAAGTACCACAAGGGGTACATGCAATTGAAACAAGAGAAGGCAGAAGCACGGTTGTCATCAATCTCGGAGCACGGGTAGCAGTGAAGAAAGTAACGATTACTGTAACCAAGGTAGCAAATGAAGAAGGCAAACCAACCTACGCTGTAGTGGAAGAAATCAAATTCTTAAAAGATATTGTACCGGCAAATCCCACCAATGACAGCGCGATTCCGAAGAATGTCCAGGCGGCAGAAGATAATGAAGCTGTGACATTAACATGGAAAGCGGTAGATAATGTAACAGGTTACATGGTGAAATACGGTCTGGAATCCGGAAAATATACGGATCAGATTTCCGTGGAAGGAACTACGGCTGAGATTAAAGGCTTAAAGAATCTTACTACATATTATTTTGTCGTATATGCAGTGAACGGCGATTGGAAGGGGCCTGCATCACAGGAAATAAATGCTACGCCACAGCCGAAGACACCGCCGTCGCCTCCCGATAATCTAAAAGTTGCTTCCGGTGATAATTCGTTGAAGGCAAGCTGGGGGAAGACGAAGAATGCGGAAACTTATAGTGTCTATTATAAGTTAGTAGATAGTAATCAGGCATACACAAAAGCTACCAGTGGTATTACACAGACAAGTTTCGTAATTCCTGATTTAATTAATGACAAAGAATACAGTGTATATGTTACAGCCAGTAATGCAGTGGGTGAGAGCGGCCGTTCCCTCGAATCGATAGCAACACCAAAGAGAGAGGAAATTACACCGCCTAAGATTCCAACACTGGGAAGAATACCAAATGCAGATGTAACAAAGATCACTATGAATACTCCAAGTAATGTCAGCTCATCTTATCAGGGTACGTTTAAAGTCCAGGATGTGTTGGATGGGGATTACTTTACTCATTGGACAGCAAATTCGTGGTGGCTGAGTAAGGAATTTATATTTGAGTTTAAAGAGCCTAAGACTATGGACTATGTTGTATATGTTCCGAGGTTAGATGGGAATTATAGAAAATATATTAAGAAATATACTGTTGTTGTATGGAACAGCGCGGGTGACAAGGAAATAGTAGCCAATTTACTGCCGGTTAAGGGAGATCCTGTTAAGAATGGTTTTGCTATTTTGACATTCCCTAAAACGGAAGATATTAAGAAAATTGGTATTGAGATTAACCAGACGGATGGATATGAAGCAAGATCACTGTCTGAAATTGCTTTTTATGACTATTCCGGCATCAATGAAAAAGTAGAAGCACTGTTTGCCAATAAGAGCTTTACGAAACTGGCTGACGGAGTTACGAAAGAGCAGATTGATGATTTAGAAATCTTGTTAAATGATACAGAAGGTTATTATGTAGATCAGAAAACTTTATTGGATGAAGTCTCCATTGCCAGAGGTTTACTGGAAAATGATCCATCAAAACTGGGTAAAATTGTGGATGGCGTTGATTCCAGAAATACAGAAAATAATCTGAAAGTAATAAATACTTTCCAGCCACTGGGAATTGTTGCAAATGCAGGTAAACAAATTGTAATCTATGCAGATATTCCGGATGGAGAAAATGTTACGATTACGCCTACACAATATTTTGCAGAAGCATCTTCATGGGCAGGAAGCAGCATTACATTGACCAGCGGAAGAAATATTATTAATATCCCGCAGCTCATGACGATTAATGCTGAAAAGGGCGGTTCTTTATATCTGCAATACTCCGGAAAAAAAGCATCCGAGATCAAATTACAGATTCGTGGAGAATATACACAGATTCCGGTTCTGGAACTGGCAGACTGGGATGATATGGATGAAGCACAAAGGCGGGAAGTAATCACGAATTATGTTACTGAGATGGGGACCTATACCAGTAATATTTCTGCTAAAAACGAGCAGACCAATATTAAGAACAGCACCGAGATTTCCCTTCCAAATGTTTTACTGTCTCTTCCGGCAGCGCCAATACAAAAGGCAATCCTAAGCGGTACAGAAACATTGGAGCAGAAAGTAGAGAAGCTGTACAACAATGTACTTGCCTGGGATGAACTGCTGAATGTATTATATACGACCCATGGTGTAGACAATATGAAAGCCGAGCAGTCCAGAGTTAACATTCGCTATATGCGTATGTTTGCAGGGGCATTTATGTATGCAAGCGGTAACCATATTGGAATCGGATATGGTTCTGCAGGGGCATTAGCCCAGGGCAGACCTACCAGTGTGACCGGAGAAGGCAAAGGAAACGGACTTTACGGCTGGGGTATCGCACACGAAATTGGACATCAGATGGATACCTTAGGAAAAGCAGAGACAACAAATAATATTTATTCCCTGTTTGGTCAGACTCATGATGGCGGGCAGAATACACTTCCATCCAGACTGGAGACAAGTAACAAGTACGAGCAGATATTCGAAAAGACTTCTATTGGAGCAATCGGGGTATCAAATGATGTATTTGTCAGCCTGGGAATGTACTGGCAGCTGCACCTGGCATATGACCTGGGAGCAGATGATAACTTCTATAATAAGGTGAATAAGGCTTATCGCGAAGGAAAAGGCAAAGGATTCTCCGGAGATCAGAAGTTTGCAGTGGTTGCAAGCTCCATAGCGCAGAAGGATTTATCAGAATTCTTCGAACGTTGGGGAATTGTACTGAGTGACGAAGCGAAAGCGGAGATGGGACAATATGAGAAAGAAAACCGTAAGATATATTATTTGAATGACCAGTCCAGAAGAGAAGCGATGGCGGGCAGTGCACCGGTTAGCGGAAGTATTGAAGTAAATGCTTCGATTGATCAGAAAACAGCCACGGTTACCGTATCCGGGCTCACACCGGAAGATCCGATGGTACAGGGATATGAGATCAGCAGAAACGGCAAGGGAGTCGGATTTACGAAAGAAGCGACCTTTACCGATCTCATTGGTTCTATGAACAACCAGGAGATTACTTATTCCGTAAAAGCAATTGACGTTCTTGGTAATGTTATAGCAGAAGCAAAATCACCTTCAATTAAGATACAACATGATAATCTGGTACCTCGTGAGTCATGGAGCTATGAGATTGACGAGGATGGTTCTATTGTTGTAACGATGAAAGATGAGAATATTTCCATTGCAGGTATCAGAATCAAAGGACAGTCCACACAGAAAAATGCGACGGCTGAAGAAGTTACAGAAGCGATCACAGAAGCTAAAGCCAAGATGGTGAAGAACAATTCTTTACCGGAATTGAAAGCTGCTCTTTCTGACACTGGCAAATCTGAAGAGCCACAGACACAGGCGGAAAGCAATTCGGAAGCAGTTACAGAGTCTGTGAAAGCAGAAAGCGGATTGACTGGTAAGGACACAGCAGGAACGGATATGGTGGAAACTGATCTTACGGAAGCTGCTAAGGAACAAAATACAGAACAAAATACAGAATTAAATACAGAACGAAATACAGAAATTAATACAGAACCAAGTACAGAGATAGAAACACAACCGGTAACAGAAACAGTTACAGAGGAAGTTACCGAACAGGCACCGAAGTTTGAACGTGCCAAAGCAGCCGGAAAGCTTACGATATCTGTCAGCGAAGATGGCAGCCAGTACAAGGATATAAAAGTATTTGATCAGGATGTAGTCGGTTCAAAAGATCAGACTTATCTGTTTGACAGAGAAGACGGAAGAATCGACACCTATGATGAGAAATATATCAGAATTACCAATTTACCGGACGATCTGACCATGGATGATATTGATTTTATGGCATATCCGGGTGATGATATTGAAATCAGTGAAACTGCAATCGGTTATCTGGAAAGTGATTACCGGTACGGTGAGGCAGAAGAAGATATCATTAAGGCAGGTACTTTAATAGTGACGGGTACTTATCGTGGAGATCCGGTCTATAATACGATTTCACTGCAGGGCAGATTTAACAATGTTGATAACAGTAAAGATGACAGCAGTATTGATTTGGTAGAAAGACCGATGAACGGTGTATCGCTGCTCTTCGCGGAAGAACCAAAAGAAGGAGATATGACAACAATCAATAATGGTTTCTGGATCTTTATACCAGATGTACAAAAAGAAGCAGAGCTTACAGCTGGTGTATGTGGGAATAGTGTACTTCCGGCAGAAATCCAGGCTGTGATGTATCGTACAGACGATCCGGACAATGCGGACAGCAAACGTCTTGTAAGTAATACCTTATGGGTACAATCTCCTACTGAAGAAACAATGCCGAATATTAAGTTAGAGTCAGATGCGGCAGATGGAGGGATGAACAATTGAGGAAGATAGGAAAGGTTAAGGTTCTCGTGGGAGTACTGGTACTTATGCTGCTATACTCCATGACAGCCCTGGCAGCAACAGAAAAGCCAGGAATAAAATTGTCCGTTACGGATACTGCCGGTCAATGGGCAGTTGAGATTCAGAATATGGACAGTTTGGCATATTCCGTACAGTTTGACATCGTTGTGAATGAAAAGACAGAAGGCACTATGGAGTGGGACGATACGTCCCCCTCCACCTACCACAAGATGACACAAAAAGAAGACGGCAGTAAGACCATCTTCACATTCTATGTTGACAAACTGTCAGAAATAGCTGCCACAGGTACGGCAAAATTAGGAGTACTCACGTTAAAGAATACGACAGATAAAACTAAGTTTTCTACAAGCGGGGAGCTGACAACCCTGGATACCAAGCTTAATGCAACAAAGGTGACAGATGCAGCGCTTGTATTAGAAGATCATGAGTGGGATAGTGATTTTACCGTGGATAAGGCAGCTACCTGTATCACAGAAGGTGAAAAATCAATTCATTGCACAACGTGTGATGCAAGAAAAGATATCACGGTGATACCGAAATCAGGGCATCAGTATGGTGACTGGAAAGTAACAAAAGAAGCAACTTGTACAGAAGCAGGAAGCAGAACTAAAGAATGCAGTGTATGCCAAGATGTAGTAACGGAAGCAATCCCGGCATTAGGACATGACTGGGAAAAAGATTTCACAGTAGATAAAGCAGCAACCTGTACAGAAAAAGGAGAGAAGTCCATTCATTGTACAAGGTGTGATGTGAGAGAGCAAGTTACGGAGATCCCAGCATTGGAGCATAAATATGGTGACTGGGAAGTAACAAAAGAAGCAACCTGTACAGAAGCGGGAAGCAGAACTAAAGAATGCAGTGTATGCCATGATGTAGTAACGGAAGCAATCCCGGCATTAGGACATGACTGGAAATCCAGTTATACAATTAATAAAGTTGCAACCTGTACGGAAGATGGTATAAAATCAATTGATTGCAGAAGATGCAGCGAGCAAAAGGACATAGTTAAGATTCCGGCACTGGGACATAATTATGGTGAATGGAGTATTACAAAAGAAGCTACTTGCACCGACAAAGGAATCCATACAAAAGTATGTATGCGGTGCCCGGATCAGGTATCGGAAGAAATTCCGGCATTGGGACATAGCGCAGGAGATTGGAAAGTAGAGAAAGCGCCAACGATCTTCGCGAAAGGTGTGGAAGTTAAGAAATGTGAACGCTGTGATATCGTTCTGGAAAAGAGAGATATCAAGAAAAAGAAAGCGAAAGTTAAGTTAAATGCCAAGTCTACAACAATGCAGGTTAAGAAGACTTCAACAGCTTTAAAGGTGAAGTCCAGCAGCACCGGAGATACCGTAAGTAAATGGTCATCCGCAAATAAAAAGATAGCTGCAGTTGATAAAAAGACCGGGAAGATAACGGCGAAATCAGTAGGAACAACTTATATTACAGTTACGATGAAGAGCGGTGTCAGTGCCAAGTGTAAAGTTATCGTTCAGGAAAATGCTGTTGCTACGAATAAAGTTTCCTTTGGCTCTGAGAAGATAAACCTTAAAATGGGCAAATCAGTGAAACTTCAGGTTCTTAGAACACCGATATCAGCAAATGACAAATTGGAATTCACCTCTTCAAAAGAAAAAGTTGCGGAAGTCAATTCCAAAGGTAAAGTCACAGCAAAGAAAAAAGGATACACGACTATCACGGTCAGGACAGCAACAGGAAAGAAAGCAACTTGTAAGATTTATGTGTCGTAATAAATGAAAATGAGCGGATGGCAGAATTTATGCCAGTCATCTGGGAGTCCCATATGTGTTATGATTTATAATCTCACAAAGTGTGACGTGCAGATGGCAGAAATCCATTTTCAAACGTGTTAAAGTAAGGCAGCTGAAAATAAATTTGAGATATCAATTTATTCCGGGATGGAATGTCCCGGCTATAAATTCTGATAGGATGGTTTATTGTTCGGCTGCCTTATTTTTATTTATGGAGAGGGTAGTATTCCTTTCCGATAGATTATTCAAAGGTATGATGTAATACTTCAATTGAGGATGCATAGGCAGTTGGAGGAATACCAACTGCTTTTTTGAAACACCTGGAAAAGTAATGCAGGCTGTTATAGCCTAGCATCTGGGAAATTTCTGTCATATTATATTTTCCAGCCTGAATGAAATGCATTGCGCGTTCCATTCTTAGATTATTATAATATTCAATAACGCCGGTTCCCAGATTTCGGCGGAATACTTGTTGAAGCAGTGCACTGGAAACGAAATTTTCTTTACAGACTTGTTGTAAGGTTAGGGTGGAGTCACCCAGATGGTTTTCAAAATAATCTTGTATCTGCCGGATTATTATCCGGTCTTTATGTAATTTAATGGTGCTGGATCGGGCAGAAATGCTTTCTGTTTTCATAAGCTGCTCCGGCGGCAGAGATTCCGTATTTTTTCGTACCAAATCAATGACCAGCAGTTCCAGAAGATTTCTCAGGGACTGTTCACTTCCAAAGGGCAGATTTTCTTTCTTCTCTAATTTTAAGATGGCGGGTTTCTCAAGTTCGGCAGCAAAAGTTCGGCGCGCTTCTTTTAGAAACTGCCCGATAAAAAACTGCTGCCGCTGACTGGTTTTGATGATTTTATGGGAAAGACCAAATAACTGGCTGGTGGGGCTTCGAAAAGAGATGACAGCGATATCCGATGGGTGCTGGTAATTCCCCCATACATTGTGAAATGCATCCGGGCTTACCAATATCAGATCACCTTTTTCCAATGTATAAATATCATTTTCTATGCGGACATTCAGGATTCCAAAGTCAATATAGATAAATTCCCAGAAAGCATGACTTTCACCTCTGTAATTATAGTCCGGACTAAATTTAAAGTAATGGATGGTCTGAAGCGAATCTATGGTGACAGAGTTGTCTAAGTAAGTATCCTGATAATCGTTATTCATTTAAAATCCCCCAAAGTAAATGTAAATTGCAAACATTGTATGATAATTGACAAAGCCTGCAGCCCTTTTAATTGATATAATTTTGATTATAGCAAAATAAATTGTAAAGGGGTAAGAAATATGACGAATAGAGAAAATTTTTTTATGGCTATGTCACATCGGCAGCCGGAGCAGATTCCATTTTTTATACGGTTAAGTGAGGAACTGGAACTGGAATTTGAGAGACGGTATCATACAACCGATTACCGGAAATATTATGGCAGCGGCATTATACCTGTAAAAATTCGTCCCACAGAGCATATGCAGGATTTCTCCGGCTATTTTGCAGGACAATCCTATGATTATTATAATGAATGGGGAGTGGGATATAAGGCAGGGAGTACGGGGTATCATTTCCGGCAGTTTGTGTCTCCCATGAAATTTTTTGAAACACCACAAGAAGTATGGGATTTTCCGCTTCCCGATATTTTAGAGGATTACCGCTGGGAGGGGTTAAAAGAGACTATTGACAAGCTGAAGGCAGCAGATTGTATCACTATGAATACTTCGGGATGCAATATCGATATATTTGAAGCAGCCTGGTATTTAAGGGGCATGGAAAATATGCTTATGGATATGCTGGCGGATGAAGAAATGGCGGAAGCGTGCCTGGAACGCATGTGCAGGATAAAATGTGAAATGGCTAAGAAATGTGCGGAAGCAGGATTTGATATTGTGGTGTTTGGAGATGATGTGGCTACACAGCGGGGGATGATGATGGATAAAGAACTATGGAGAAAATGGCTGAAACCACGCCTGAAACGTGGGATTGACAGCGCAAAATCAGTGAATCCCCAGGTCTTGTGTTATTACCATTCAGACGGGGATATTTCAGACATTATTGAAGATCTGATTGAAATTGGCGTGGATATTCTGAATCCAATACAGCCGGAATGCATGGATCCGGTTGCAATAAAAAAGAGGTATGGCAGCAGGGTGAATCTGTGGGGAACTATCGGAACTCAGACAACCATGCCTTTTGGGACTCCGGAAGAGGTAAAACGGGAAGTGAGAAGAATGATTGAATCTGCGGGCAGAGGCGGCGGGCTGGTGATAGCACCTACCCATATTCTGGAGCCGGAGGTTCCCTTTGAAAACATAGAGGCATATGTGGAAGCGGTAAAAAGTAAATGGTAGAAAATACTGGAAATAATTGCTTCCTAACAGTTTAAATAGTATGATATAGAAAACTGGTACCAAGAGGTGTTTGCTGCGATAAAACCAAATCATTCAGGGGGAGTGTCTAATGAAGGTGCCGCATGTTTCATTTAAGATAAAATTAACCATAAAGCATAGATTCTTTTTTTTCAGCGCATTAAATATTATTGTAGTCATTCTGGCAATTGCGGTGATTTCCAATGTTCTTTTTGAAAAAACAATAACAGAAAAAGCTAAGATGTTCCAGCAAAGGGAAGTCTCCCTGGTGTGCAATAATATGGAATTGCTGGTAAACAGCATCAATGATTATATCCTTACGCTGTCCGTAGACAGTACGCTTCAGGATATACTAAAATACCATGATGAGGTTCCCATTTCGGAAGAAGAAAGATATAACATCAAAATGAAGCTGATTCGGGCAGTTTATGCGAAATCAGCTTTGAACTCCTACATAGATTCCGTTGTTATTCTGTCAAAAAGTGGAACCTTTTATGATATGGGCATGTATTCCAAAGAGAATTTTAGCAATACATTTGAAAAAAATAACATTCAAATGTCCGATATTATCAATAAACCAACCTGGTATGGACCTCTTGAAATGAAAAATGAGCTGGTGGGGACGGAAAATGTATTTGTAATCACCAAGCAGGTTATGGATATCTGGTCACCGGATGTATTGGGGTATGTATTTGCAATTGTAAAGGAAAGCAAGGTTAGCGGGTTTTACCGGGATATTATCGAAAAAAATGCGGAGCTTTATATTGTAAATGAAGATATGAATATCATTTCTTCTGCTGATAAATCGCTGCTGTATCAGGATATCCGGGATCTGGAGATCTACGCTAATAAAAAGGATGCCTACATTATTACCACAGAACAGATTCCTATCAATCACTGGAAGGTCATGGACTTTGTACCAAAGCGCTATCTGGTAAGTGAAATGGATAAAATTAATCTGTCAATGGTCAACATAGGTATCATTGCAATTGTAGTTTCTTTCGTGCTGTCTTATGCAATCGCCAGCAGGGTAACAAAGCCGATTCATAAACTGGCAGTTGCAATGAAGTCCTTTGACTGTATCAATGGAAACAGCCATACCACGGAGGTACGTTCGCCCCAGGAACTGAATCTTCTCACCAGAAGATTTAACCAATTGGTGGACCGGGTACAGGAGCTGATGCACCAGATTGAGATTGAAAATGAGCGGAAAAGAGATTATGAATTCCGATTAATCCAGGCGCAGATTAAACCACATTTCTTATATAATTCTCTGGAAACCATTATCTCGCTGATCGGGATATCCATGAAAGATAATGCCATGCAGTATACCAGATCCCTGGGGAATTTTTACCGCATTTCGCTGAGTAATGGATCGGATATAATTACGCTGAAGGAAGAACTGGATCTGATACAGAATTATCTGTATATGCAGGGGATCCGGTATGTAGATAAGTTGAATTATCAGATAGAGGGGGATGCAGCTCTGGGGAAATACATCATTCCCAAATTAACCCTGCAGCCGCTGGTGGAAAATGCAATTTATCATGGAATAAAGCCCAAAAAGATCAAATCGGATATCCGGATTAAGTACTATAGTGATGCCGATGATATATGTATTTCGGTATACGACAATGGAGTTGGGATCCGAAAGGAAAAACTGGATTCGGTGCTGACGGATCAGAAGACAGATGAAAGAGGGGGATTTGGGCTGCATTCCATTAATAACCGGTTAAAGCTGGTATTTGGATCTTCCTATGGGCTGGCTGTCAGCAGCAGCTATGGGGCATATACGGAAGTCATTGTAAGAATTCCGAAGAAGGACAGGGTGTAAAGTCAATAAAGGACAAGGTGTAAAAACTATGACAAAGGTTGTAATTGTAGATGATGAATTTTACTTTCGGCAGTATTTGAAATCATGTATTGATTGGGAGGGAATGGGTTGTCATATTTCAGGTGAAGCTTCTGATGGGGAAGAAGGTTTACTTTTGGTGGAAAGGGAAGAGCCGGAAATTGTAATTTTGGATATCAATATGCCGATAATTGACGGAATTGAATTCAGTAAGCTGATATACGAACGGAAGCTGGAAACCAGAATTATTATATTAAGCGGTCACAGCGAGTTTCAATATGCCCAGAAGGCAATGAAATACGGTGTGAAAAGTTACTTGTTAAAGCCGCTGAATGAAGAGGAACTGTGCCAGGCGATCCGGGAGATTTCCAAAGAGATGGAAGCTTTGCGAAGTTACCAGGTGAAATTAACCAGTCTGGAGAAGCAGGTAAAAAGAAATCAGCCATTGCTGGAGGAAAAGCTTTTAAATGATTTAATACGGGGAGTCATTTCTGCCGGGAGTGCACATGGAAAAATGTCATCTGAACTGAAAGGGATGAATCTGGAGTATCATTTTTTTGTTGTGTTAGTCATGGAAATTGATGATTTTAAATCCCGGCAGTGGGATGTGGCGGATAAAGAGCTGTGGAAATATGCGGTGCGGAACATTGCACAGGAGTTGATTCCGGGCAATATGCATCCTTATTTTTGCGTAGATGAACGGGATAGTATTGTCTGTCTGCTGTGCGGGGACGTATCAAAAGACAATAGCAAGGCTGAAATTAGAAAATGTGTGCTTCAAATTGCAGAATTTATTTCTAAGCACCTTCCATTTACCGTCACAATTGGAATTGGAAATGCAGCTTCTGATCCGGGAGGGATTACGACATCTTATCAACAGGCATTATTTTCCCTGAAAAATAAATATAACAGCGGGGGAAATAGTGTGGTAGATTATGAGAAGACAAAATCCTTTATCAGCCAGAACACTCTGATCCATTCGGGAATCCGAAATGAATTAATTATGGGGATGAGGCAGGGAGAGCGGGAATCGGTACAGTGCATTTTAAAAAAGATATTTCGTGAGGCCCAGGAGCTTCGCATCAGTTATGATATGCTGCAGTGTCATTGTATGGAATTTATATTTACCTGTCTGGAATATCTGGAGGAAGTGTCGGTTCCATTTACGGATATATTTCCGCAGATGCAGTCTCCTATGGAAATGCTGGATGGAATACATACGATCAGCCAGGCAGAGAGCAGTATCTTGGATTTATTTGACAAAGCGCTGTGTTATATTGGAGAGCACAAAAATACCAGAGGAATGAAACAGATGGAAGAGATTAAGGCTTACATTGCAGAGCATTTTTGTGAAGCAGAGTTTAAAATTAACGACATTGCAGGGTATTTTTATGTTAATTACCATTATCTGTGCCATAGCTTTAAAAAGCAGACTGGGATCACGCTTAACCAATATATTACCTCTCTTCGAATCGAACGTGCAAAAACATTAATTGACCAGGGATGCCGGAATATGACCCTGCTGGCGGAACAGGTAGGCTATGGGGATCTGGGTTATTTTGGGAAATGCTTTAAGAAATATACCGGTGTTTCGCCATCCAAATACATGGAAAAAATTGAATAGAATAGGAAAAAAGAGGCTTTCCAGAACCAGGAGATTTAGAACATGAGCTGTTGAATAAATTTCAAATACATGCTGGGACAGTCTCTTTTTTGATAATGAAAAGGAGCAGAAAAAATGAAAATGATAAATAGAAAATCAAACAATATTACCAATGAACAAACAATAGTGTCTTACGGAGATCTGAATAGTCAGATATACTGAATTTACAATTAATATCTGAAGGAGGATAAGATATGAGAAAGAGATGGATGCAAGCGGCGGCGGCAGTAGTAATTACATCCTTAATCTGTATGGGATGTTCCACAGGAAAAGGAGGAAATGCGGAGAGTTCGGCAAAGAGTGAGACAGCGGCGGGGGAAACGGCAGCGGGAAAAACAGATGCGGGAGAAACAAAAGCAGGAGATGCAGCAGAAGAAGCAGGGAAGGATGCAGCCGGAGATGCAGCAGAAGAAGCGGGGAAGGATGCAGCCGGAGATGCTGCAGAAGAAACACAGCAGGAAGCTGCTGAGACAGCGTCCGGAGAGCCGGTAAAATTAAAGGCATTTTTAATGTCTGAGGACGAAGCCAGGGTAAGATTGTACAATGAATGTTATGCGCCCAATGTAAAAAACGACCTTCCCAATCTGGACGTGGAATTTGAACTTCCGGGAAAAGGATATCAGGAAAAACTGCGTATCTATAATGCTTCCGGGGAACTGCCCGATGTCTTTTTCGGATGGAATATTATCCTGGAAAGCGATAATGCGGTAAATCTGACTCCGTATATTGAAAAAGACGGATTCATTGACCGGTATAAAACAAAATCGGCACTGGTTCCTTACAGCGATGGAAATATCTATGCAATCAGCGCAGGTATGGACGCTTATTATACGGCAGCAATGATTTATAATAAAGAGATATTTGAAAAGGAAAATATAAAAGTACCTACAAATTTTGAAGAGTTATTGGATGCCTGTACCCAATTTGCAGCAAAAGATTACGTCCCGATCTCCATGCTGGGCAGCTTCACGGCCTATGCATTTCTCCCTCAGGAGCTGATTACAATGGATGATCCTGAAAATATGAAGAAGATTATTGCCGGGGATATGGGATTTGATTCTGAGCCTTTCCGAAATGCAATGAAAAAATATGAACAGATGATTGATGCAGGAGCATTTGCAAAGGACGCGGCAACCACTACTTATGATGAGCATGTAGCACTTTTTACCTCCGGTAAATCACCCATGATCTATGCACCATTGTGGGTATATGGTTCCATTGATAAAATGGAGAATCTGGATTACTTTTCACTGCCTACTTTTAATAAGACGCCGGGATTCCTCAATGGCTGGGGACAGGCATATGGCGGTTACATGGTATCCAAGAACAGTGAAAACATTGAAGAATCGGTGAAACTGGCTGAGTGGATGGTAGAGCAGGATGCGAAGTTCTTCTCGGAAGAAATGGGAAATGCAGTGGGGATGGATGTTGGAACAGAACCAAAGCTTTCGCCAATTACGCAGGACTATTATGACCTGTTTAATCAGGAAGGGATGGATGTGATTCCTAATTATGCGTCCAATTTCCTGAAAGATTCAGTCAAAGCAGAATTAGAAGTTAATATTGGAAAATTACTTACCAAGCAGCTGACGGCAGATGAGTTTTGTACCACTATGGATAAACTGCAAAAAGACTCTGTAAAGTGATTGGATGGAGAGGTGCAGCTTTGAAGCGGCCTCTCCGTTTACTAAAAGGAGAATGCCATGGACAGATATTTGAGCAAGAAATGGATCATACTGGTGTTCCTGGCACCAGCCACCATTATATTTAGTGTATTTATTTTATACCCCATGCTGCCCACAATTTATACCAGCTTTTTTGAATACGATGGCTTTAAGGTAGGAAAATTTGTGGGAATCGGGAATTACAGCGCTGTTCTGACGGATCCTGTATTTTGGCATTCTGTTTCCAATACACTGAAAATCGTGTTGCTGCAGACGCTGGTTGCCGGTCCTGTATCTTTACTGCTTGCACTGCTTATTAATCTGTGCTCTGTAAAAATGAGACGCTATGTAAAGATCACCTATTTTATGCCAACGGTATTGAACATTACCGTTATCTGCCTGATGTGGAAAATGGTTTTGCAGCCTAACTGGGGAATTATCGATACGGTGCTGACAAATTTAGGGCTGAGTGAACTGATACATACCTGGCTGATCGATGAAAAGACGGCGATCTGGTGTGTGGCGTTTGTATTCGTGTGGCAATATATTGGTTATAATATGGTTCTGCTGTATTCCGGCATTCGTTCCATACCGGAGACCTATATGGAGGCCGCTAAGGTGGAGGGGGCAAATTTCTTTCAGCAGTGCAGGTATATCACGATTCCGCTGCTTCAGGAAATCATTAAATTTGTGCTGATTATATCCACAGCCGGAACCCTTGGAATGTTTGCACATGTGCAGGTCATGACAAATGGAGGTCCGGGGGACCTGACGAGAACCATTGTTTACCAGCTATATTATAAGGCATATCAAAGCCAGCAGTTTGGAGAGGCAAATGCCATTGCAGTTATTTTTGCAGTGATCGGCATTGGGGTATTTATGGTGATCAATCATTTTGTGGCCAGAGAACGGATCGAACTGGTATAACAGATATACGGTTATCAGATATGCGGATATACGATATACGGTTATCGGATATATGGATATCGGATATACGGTTATCAGATCATATGGAAAGCTGCCTCTGAAAGAGGTCTGCAAACTTATTATACGAGGAAGGCGTTATTATGAAGAAAAAAGGCAGAAAAATTATCCTTTGGTTAAGTATGGTGCTGATCAGTTTTCTGTTTCTATACCCGTTATTGTGGATGGTACTGACTTCCCTGAAGACGAAGGAAGATGTAATGATAAATCCATTCGGATTGCCTGGGGAGTGGATGTTCAGCAACTATGCGGATGCATTTACAACATTTGATTTCCCCAGATTCTTTATGAACAGTGTGGTGTATACAGCAGGAACGATTTTACTTACGATATTTTGTGCGATTATGTTTGCCTATGCGGTCGCCAGAATGAGATTTAAGCTCAGCAGGTTTATGGTAAATCTTCTGCAGGTGGGAATGATTGTGCCGGTTTTTGTAATCGTACTTTCTTTGTTCAGCCTGATGGGAGATCTGGGAGTACGCAATACCTACCAGGGTATGATCATGCTCTATACCGCCAGTGCGCTGCCCATATCGGTGATTATATTTACCGGGTATTTCCGGTCTCTGCCATATGAGCTGGAGGAGGCGGCTTATATTGACGGGTGCGGTGTATTTCGTACATTTTTCAGAATTATGGTGCCAATGGTGGCACCGGCAGTGACTACCGTTGTGATTGTTGTATTCATGAATTATTCCTGGAATGAATTTTCCCTGGCATATCTGCTGATCGATTCACAGAATATGAGGTCCCTTCCCATTTCGTTGAATTATTTTACATCATTAAGAGGCACGGATTGGGGACTGCTGGGAGCAACTATGGTAATGATCAGCACCCCGGCGGTTCTGCTGAATATCGTGTGCGGAGAAAAGATCGAAGATGCTTTGACGGCAACATCAGCGCTGAAGTAAAAGGAGAAGCTAATGACGAGAAAAGAACGATTGATGGCTGTTCTTAAGGGGGAGCCTGTGGACAGGCCGCCGGTATGCTTTTACGAGATCAACGGATATTCGGAGGATGAGAATGACCCGGATCCATTTAACATATATAATCATCCTTCCTGGAAACCCCTTCTGAAACTGGCAAGGGAAAAAACAGACCGCATCATTATGAGTTACATACCTTTTCTCCATCCGCCTGGCGAGGTAGAAAAACAGACGGTGGTGACCACCTATTATGATGATCAGGGACGCAGGCATGAGATTACGGAAATAAAGGCGGGGGATCGCACGCTGCGTCAGCATACAAGGAGAGATTCAGATGTAAACACCGTCTGGATTCTGGAACATTTTATTAAAGATGAAACGGATCTGGAAGCATGGATTGCACTGCCATCTGATGAAATAGGAGAGCCGGACTACCGGCAGCTTTTATCAGTGGAAAAGGAAATCGGAGATACCGGCATTGTAATGATAGAAACTGGTGATGCCCTTTGCGAAATAGCATCGCTGATGGATATGGAAGAGTATATGATCATAGCCATGACCGAGCAGGAACTCTTTCACACAGCGTTAGAAAAGGCGCAGGAAATACTATTGAAAAAGACAGCGCGGATCGCTGAAGATCTGCCGGGGCGCCTTTGGCGCATATATGGACCTGAATATGCGGCGCCGCCATATCTGCCTCCGAAACTATATAAGGAATATGTGACGGATTATGACCGTGATCTGGTTGGGATCATACAGAAGTATGGCGGTTTTGCCAGAATCCATCAGCATGGAAGGCAGAAAGACATTCTGGAGTATACCGCGCAGACCGGATGCACCGGACTTGATCCCATCGAACCCTTTCCTCAGGGAGATGTGGAACTATCCGAGGTGCGCAAAAAGTATGGGCAGCAGATGGTGCTGTTTGGAGGACTGGAGATCAGTGATATAGAGCAGATGAACCAGGAGGAATTTAGAGAGAAAGTGGAACATGCTATGTGCCAGGGAACGCAAGGCGATGGAAAAGGATTCGTACTTATGCCGTCGTCCTGCCCGCTGGGAAGGGAACTTTCTGAAAATGCATATAAAAATTATGAAGTGATGATTGAAGTTGCAGAAGGTTATTTATCAACAACAGGAGGACAAAACGGATGAAAAAGATAAAGGCGGCATTAATCGGGGCAGGGCAGAGAGGAGCCCAGGCGTATGCTTCATATGCAAACAGGCATCCGGAAGAACTGGAATTTGTCGCAGTAGCGGAACCGGATCCAAAGCGGAGAGAGTCCTTTCAAAAGGAGTTTCATATTCCGGATGAAAACTGTTTTGAGGACTGGGAAACTTTTTTTAGAAAGGATAAAATGGCAGATGCGGTGCTGATCTGTACACAGGATCAGGAGCATTTTTCTCCAACAGTAAAGGCAATGGAGAAAGGATATCATATTTTACTGGAAAAGCCTGTGTCCAACCAGCCGGATGAGTGTGCCGAAATGGAAAAAGCGGTGTCTGTATATCCAAATGTATTTTTAGTATGCCATGTACTTCGTTATACCCCATTTTTTAAGACAATAAAAAGACTGCTGAACGAAGGTAAAATTGGTGAACTGCAGAATATTCAGTTGATTGAAAATGTGGGATACTGGCACCAGGCGCACAGCTTTGTCCGAGGGAACTGGAGAAACAGCCACAGCTCCAGCCCAATGATTCTTGCAAAATGCTGTCATGATATGGACATCCTTTTATGGCTGGCGGATGCTGACTGCAACAGAGTTTCGTCCTTTGGTTCTTTGGGGCACTTTAAAAAGGAAAAGGCACCGGCAGGCGCTGCAAAACGATGCACGGATGGCTGTCCGGCAGCAAAAGAATGTGCTTATTATGCCCCGGGGATTTATATAGACTGGAAAGATAACTGGCAGGCAGATGTTATTAAAAAAGTTGTTAGCACGGATACCAGCGAGGAAGCCATCCTGGAAGCACTTCGGACGGGTCCTTATGGCAGGTGTGTCTATGACTGTGATAATGACGTGGTGGATCATCAGGTTGTGAATCTGGAATTTGCCAATAATGTAACGGCATCCTTTACCATGAGTGCTTTTTCATGGGATTGCAGCAGAGTGATAAAGCTCATGGGAAGTAAAGGGGAAATAAATGGCAGGCTGGAAGATGATCAGATTGAACTAATTGATTTTAAGAAAGGAAAAAAGGAGTCGATTCTGATTGATGCCATTAAGGAAGGACATGGCGGCGGAGATTATGGAATAATGAAAGAATTTCTGAGATTGATCAGAGAAAATAAAGATGGAGTGGTGGATACCAGTGCTCTGTCTGCTCTTCAGGGGCACCGGATCGCTTTTGCTGCGGAGGAAGCTCGGGTGATGGGGACGGTTGTCAGGATGTAGGATGTAGAGGAAGATGGGTGCGGATTGCGGGGAAGGGATAGATTATGGATAAGATGTGGGCTGAGGGAAGAAGAGTATTTCAGAAAGGAAGCATTATGACAGGCAGAGAGCGGGTAATAAACTGCATAAAACATTTGGAAACAGATAGAATACCCCATTATATCGATCTGGGATCGGAAGAACTGGAAAAGATGCGTCAATTCACCGGAATAAGCAATTATCAGAATACGCTGGATAATGATATTGATATGGTAGGAATAGACGGCGGATATACAGAAGCAACAAACAAGCCGGGATATTTTACAGATGCTTTTGGTGTGTGCTGGAACAGAAATGGGGTGGATAAGGATATTGGAGTGATTGATTCCTGTATCCTTTGTGGTCCAGAGGATTTAAAATCTTATTCTTTCCCACAAATTAAGGAGGAACAGGTACGTGAAAAGTTAAAACAGCTTTCTGAAAATGGGAGAGATACCTTTAAAGCAGCTTCTATTAGCTTCTCCATGTTCGAGCGGGCGTGGACTCTGTGCGGAATGGAGAATTTACTGGTGTTCATGATTGAAGAACCGGAATTTGTACATGAACTGATGGGAAAGATATGTGATTATAACTGCCGGCTAATACAGATTGCGTTGGAATATGATATTGACGGCATTTGCCTTGGAGATGACTGGGGGCAGCAAAAAGGAATGATCATGGGACCTGAGAAATGGCGGGAATTCATTCGGCCTCAAATGAAAAGGATGTACCACCAGATCAAATGTGCTGATAAGTATGTGATCCAGCATTCCTGTGGGGATATCGAAGCTGTTTTTGAAGATCTCATAGAGATCGGTCTGGATGTCTATCAGACCTTTCAGCCGGAAATCTATGATATGGCAGATGTGAAGAGAAAAATAGGAGACAGACTCACTTTTTGGGGTGGGATCAGTACCCAGACCTTATTGCCCTTTGCTGCGCCCCGGGAGGTGATGGAGGTTATTATCAGAACCGCTGGGATTATGAAAGGAAAAGGAGGGTATATTCTGGCGCCCACACATGCGGTTCCGGGAGATGTGCCGGCGGAAAATATTGAGGTTATGGCGGAGATATTTAGAAACCAGGAGAAGTATGGTTTTGCTGAGTAAGGACGCTTTGTAGAATATAGGTAGTGTACGGAAAGATTGGAGTAGGAAAATTGCATGGACTCCGTCAGCTTAACGCAGAACTGGTATTTTCTAACCTTTCCGAAG